>ERZ808246.1749-NODE-1749-length-14881-cov-3.932686_pt1 | contig 14881 bp, 12 predicted proteins | sample MGYA00521083_ERZ808246 | MGnify/ENA primary metagenome ERZ808246 (study PRJEB31516, sample SAMN03275577) | gut metagenome | biome: mammalia-associated habitat; material: feces | host: Papio cynocephalus | place: Kenya | collected 2012-07-07 ...
CATGTTTTCACGTAACGAAAGCATGTGTTCTTTGACAGGCTGAAACGGCGCCGTCTTTTCAGACGGCGCCGTTTTTTATTCCCCGTATTCGTCCCGCAGCACGTCCAGCAAATGCACCGGAAATACCAGCTTTTCCGCCAGTTTTTCCATGCACGCCTGTGCCAGTTCGCGGCTCTCGGTCAGATTCTTCACCTCGGCATACTGCCGCGGATCGGACGCGTCTGCACCGTAACGGTAGCACGACACGCCGTAATGCACGCCGTCACTGATCAGATGATACACAATATGTACCTCCTCCGGATCAATGACCGCCAGCTGCACGTGTTTTTCTTCGACCACCATGATCTCTTTCCTCCCGTCATCGTTTGTTCACAATCCCATCATATCACACCCTTTCGTCTTTTTCATTAGGAGGTTTCGGGAAATCTCTCCGTTTTTTCCCTTTTTCTCCTATTTTTTGAAAAACTCTGAAATTTACTCTTGTAATACGCATACTTTTTTGGTATACTGTAAACTGGCATAGAAAGGAACTGTTTCGGAAAGAGGGTGTTATATATGCCGGTTGCTACCACTGCTGCCGCAGCTGAGGTCGCCGTAAAAGAGCCGTCCATTCTGCTTGTCTGCGCCATGGGCGTCGGAATCGTATTTCTCGGTCTGATCGCCATTATTCTCGTGTGCAAGCTGACAAGTCTTTTCTGCCGTACGGGCAAAAGCGATGCGCCGATTCCCGCCGCTGTCCCCGCGGTTGAAAAGAAAAGCGATGTGATTGAAAACCGCGGCGCGTTTATCGCTGCCGTTTCCGCCGCCGTTGCCGAAGATCTCGGCGCGGATGTCAGGGCGATCCGCATTGTCTCCGTCAAAAGAGTCTAATCAATTTCAGAAAGAGTGAAGCATATGAAAAAGTACAAAGTGAATGTCAACGGCACTTCTTATGAAGTGGAAATCGAACTGATCGACGAAAACACCGCGAAGGCTGCCGCTCCCGCCGCTGCTCCCGCTCCTGCCGCAGCACCTGCTCCGGCTCCCGCCGGTGCCGAGAGTGTTTCGGCTCCGATGCCCGGCACCATTCTCGCCGTTAATGTACAGCCCGGTGCTGTTGTGAAGAGCGGCGACGTCATCATGGTGCTGGAAGCCATGAAGATGGAAAACGAAATCATGGCACCCCGTGACGGCAAGATTGCCTCCGTCAATGTGACCAAGGGCGCGACCGTGGAAAGCGGCACGCTGCTCTTTACCATGGAATAAGCGAGGGGCTTTTCAATGGAATATATCATGAATTTTCTTGAGCAAATGGGCTTTTATCAGTTCTTTGCCAATTTTTCGGACACCTGGCAGAATCTTGTGATGATTCTCGTCGCCTGTGTGCTTCTGTACCTGGCGATTGTCAAGAAATTTGAGCCGCTTCTTCTGATGCCGATCGCCTTTGGTATGCTTTTGACCAACCTTCCCGGCGCGGGAATGTTCCACGAAATCCTGTTTGCGGGCGGACACGTCCATTGGGATCTTTTCGGCGGTGCTCCCGTGACCCAGGAATTCCTCAACGAGCTGGCGGCTGCCGGTGTTTCCGATGCTGTGCTCAACTCCGTCCCGCTCGGCGAATCGATCAGCATCGGTCTGATTGACTATCTGTATCTGGGCGTCAAACTCGGCATCTATCCGTGCCTGATCTTCCTCGGCGTCGGCGCGATGACCGATTTCGGTCCGCTGATTGCCAACCCGGTCAGCCTGCTCCTCGGTGCGGCGGCACAGCTGGGTATCTTCATGACCTTTGCCGGTGCAAGACTCCTCGGGTTCACCGGTATGGAGGCTTCTTCGATCGGTATCATCGGCGGTGCCGACGGTCCGACCGCGATTTTCGTCACCTCCATGCTCGCCCCTGCCCTGCTCGGACCGATCGCCGTCGCGGCGTACAGCTACATGGCGTTGGTTCCGGTCATTCAGCCGCCGATCATGAAGGCATTGACCACCAAAAAAGAACGCTGCATTGAAATGAAGCAGCTGCGCACCGTCTCCAAGACCGAAAAGATCGTCTTCCCGATCATCGTGACTGCGTTCGTCGCTCTGCTCGTTCCCTCTGCCGCTCCGCTGATCGGCAGCCTGATGCTCGGTAACCTCCTGCGTGAAAGCGGTGTGACCGAACGTCTGAGCAAGACCGTACAGAATGAGTTGATGAATATTGTCACCATTTTCCTCGGAATCTCGGTCGGTGCGACCGCAACCGCCACCACCTTCCTGCAATGGAAAACGCTGATGATTCTGGCGTTGGGCATCGTTGCCTTCAGCTTCGGTTCCGCAGGCGGCGTACTGCTTGCCAAGTTCATGAATCTCTTCCTGCCCGAGGGCAAGAAGATCAACCCGCTGATCGGCTCTGCCGGTGTTTCTGCCGTTCCGATGGCAGCCCGTGTTTCGCAGATGGTCGGTCAGAAGGAAAAACCCTCCAACTTCCTGCTCATGCACGCCATGGGTCCGAACGTTGCCGGCGTCATCGGCTCGGCAATCGCCGCCGGTGTGCTGATTGCACTGTTCCACTGAGAGGTGAAAGTTTATGTCTAAAAATCCGCTTTATATTACCGATACCATCCTGCGTGATGCGCACCAGTCCCAGGCGGCTACCCGTATGCGTGTGGAGGATATGCTCCCCGCCTGCGAGCTGCTCGACAATATGGGCTACTGGTCGCTGGAATGCTGGGGCGGCGCGACGTTTGACTCCTGCATGCGTTTTCTGAATGAGGATCCGTGGGAGCGTCTGCGCCTTCTGCGCAAGGCAATGCCCAAAACCAAGCTGCAAATGCTTCTGCGCGGACAGAACCTGCTCGGCTACAAGCATTATGCCGACGATGTGGTGGACGCGTTTGTCAAGAAATCCATCGAAAACGGCATTAACGTCATCCGTATTTTCGACGCGCTCAACGATCCGCGCAATATGCGTCAGGCAATGGAAAGCACCAAAAAGTACGGCGGCATCTGCGAGGCGGCGATCAGCTACACCGTCAGCCCCGTTCATGATGAGGAATATTTCATCAATCTTGCCGGACGTCTGGAAGAAATGGGTGCCGATGTCATCTGCATCAAGGACATGGCAAACCTGCTGCTGCCGTTTGAGGCATATTCGCTGGTCAAAAAGCTCAAAGCCAACATCCGTGTGCCGATTCATCTGCACACCCACAACACCACCGGTACCGGCGACATGACCAATCTGATGGCTGCCCAAGCCGGCGTGGACATTGTGGACTGCGCACTTTCTCCGCTTGCCAACGGTACCTCACAGCCGGCGACCGAATCGCTGGTTGCCACCCTGCAGGGCACGGAGCGCGACACCGGACTGGATTTGAAAAAGCTCAGCGAAGCAGCGGCACACTTCCGCAAGGTTGCTCAGAAGCTGAAAGAGGAAGGCTTCCTTGATCCGAAGGTTCTTTCCGTGGACACCAACACGCTGTTGTACCAGGTGCCGGGCGGTATGCTCTCCAACCTGATTTCTCAGCTCAAGCAGGCAAACGCCGTGGACAAATATTACGACGTGCTTGCCGAAGTGCCGCGCGTGCGCAAAGATTTCGGCTATCCGCCGCTTGTGACGCCGACCAGCCAGATTGTCGGTTCCCAGGCAGTGCTCAATGTGCTGTCGGGCGAACGCTACAAGATCTTCACCAAGGAATCCAAAGGCTTGCTCCGCGGTGAGTACGGTCAGCTTCCCGGCAAGGTCAACGAGGAAGTCCGCAAGAAAGCCATCGGCGATGCCGAAGTCATCACCTGCCGTCCTGCTGATCTTCTGCAGCCGGAAATGGAAAAATACCGCGAGGAATCCAAGGGTCTGGCAAAGTCCGACGAGGATGTCCTCAGCTATGCACTGTTCCCGCAGGTTGCCGAGAAGTTTTTCAAGGCACGCGACAACAAGCCCGATCCGAATGCGGTTCGCGAGCTGTTTGTCGAAGATCTTTCCCTGTAAAACGGTCTGTTTTCAGCCCGCCGATTCAATTCAATCGGCGGGCTTTTTTCGTCCGAAAACGGAAAATGCGAAACGGATTCTGTACAAAACGGCAAAGCGGAACGTCTCAGAAAATGCGGCAGCAAAAAATAAGACAAACGGCAGCGCGGGAAAAGCGGACAAAACGGCGGCAGGACAAACGAACCGGCGTGAATTTTGCTGAAAAAGCCGTCGGAAGCGGAGGTGCCGAAAAGCGAAGAACGAAAGCGGCACAAAACGTTCGGAGGCGGGCGTGAAAGCACAAATACTGCGAAAAACCGAAATCCTGCTGCCTTTTATGCCGACACGGAGGACGAAAATCAAAGGCAAAGACGGGTTTGCAAGCCCCGGTGTTTTGAGGTTTTCAAATCTTTTCGTTTTTCTATTGACAAATCAGTTTCGACAACTGTATAATATAAGTAAGATACGACATTTACTAAAAGGAGGTGCTACCCGTGAGCAAAAAACTCATTCATCTTCCGAACTCTGAACTGGAGCTGATGATGATCCTCTGGGATGCCGACACTTCACTCACCCGCGCACAGATCGACGAACAGCTCGTCGGAAAACAAACGTGGGGACCCACCACCGTACTCAATCTTCTGGCGCGTCTGGTGGACAAGGGATTTGTCGCCGTGGAGCAAAACGGCAAAGGAAAAATGAACTACTACACCGCCATCATCTCCCGCGACGAGTACATACGCTTTGAAAGCTCCACCGTCATCGGACGGCTGTGCGCCAGCTCGGTCAGCAATCTGATCACCAACCTTTATGAAAATCAGAGCATCGACGACCGCGAGTTGGACGAATTACAGGCGTTTCTTGATTCGGCAAAGAAAGGAAAATGAGCATGGAACAGCTTTTTCTTTCCGTCCTCGGCATCAGTGCCGGCACTTCGGTGCTGATTTTTCTGATGCTCCTCACCGTGCCGCTCTTCGGCAAACGGTACCGGCAAAAATGGCGCTATTGGGTCTGGCTTTTATTGGCGGTACGGCTGTTGATTCCGTACAACATTCCGCTGACCGTTCCCGCTGTCAGCGTCCCGCTTCCCGAAAAAACCGTGACGATCCGTCACAACACGCCCGATCTTCCTCTTGACGACGTGATTCCCTCCGCGCCGAAGGGCGAAGAAACGCCGATTGACGTCGATCTGCCTACGGAGACGATCCCCGTTCCCGCAGAGACCCATCCCACGGTGACCCCTGCGGAAAAAACACCCGCCGTTTCGGAAAACACGGTGACAGTCATGCAGATACTGACCGCCGTCTGGGCTGGCGGCGTATTGGTATGCGCGGCTTTTTCATGGATTTCCTACCTGCATTTTCTGCACCGCGCCCGTCGCTGGAGCGCACCCGTTTGTGACCCCGGTCGGCGGTCGCTTTTCGAAGAAGTGAAAAGCGAGCTTCATATCACGAAGTCCGTCGGATTCTATCAGAGCGCGTTGATCGGCAGCCCGCTGATGGTCGGATTTTTCCGCCCGACAGTACTTTTGCCGAAGCGCGAAATTTCCGAGGACGATCTGCGCATGGTGCTGCGGCACGAGCTTCTGCACTACAAGCGGCACGACTTATGGTACAAACTGGTCTTTGTCGCGGCAAGAAGCCTTCATTGGTTCAATCCGTTGGTTTGGATTCTTCTGAAAACCGCCGATCGCGATCTGGAAATTGCCTGCGATGAAGATGTGGTAAAAAACCGCGATTCCGATTTCCGCCACCACTACTGCGAGACGATTTTGCGCGTGGTTCGCAGCGACCGCGCTCGCAAGCCGTTGTTGTCCACGGGCTTTGCCATGAACAAATCGGTGATGAAGCGGCGTTTCCTCTGCGCGTTGGATCAGAAGCCCAAGCGCATCGGTGCGCTGGCGCTGGCAATCGTTTGTCTGTCTGCCGCCGTCTGCGGCACGCTGATCGGCTGTGAGCAGCAGAAAGACCCTTCGTCCGACAGCCCGTCGTCCTCGGTTTCTTCCGAGCCCGGAAGCTCTTCGGAGGACTCGTCGCAGCCTTCCTCCGGCGAGGAATTGCCGCCGGTGACGCTTTCTGAAGAATACCAAAAATCTTCCTATGACGTACTGCACGGCGAAACCTTTCCCTTCCGGGAAAACGCACCTGTGACCGATTTCATGCAGACAAAACGCTGTGTGGAATATCTGAAAGAATCTTACCCGAACATTGACGACTGGGAAGTGATGGCGCAATTTTCCACCTACCATCGAAGAATTTACGAAAATTTCGGTTCCGAATGGTGGACGTTGTACCGCTATGTGGTGCTGGTCACCAATCAAAGCGGACAATTCAATGTACTGACGCTCTGCTATGATTCCTCTTACGAGCTGGAAGACCGTGTTATCACCAGTATCGGTGTAGATCTCGTGTCCCGCAGCACCGCTTCCTGGGACAGCGCCGACATAAGCAAGCTGAAAAATGCGGAAATATTCTGTGCGGGCGGGCAATATTCTTCCACCTACTCGCTGTATCTTCCGAAAGAGAAAACCCTGCTGCTTTGCCGCGGCGAATCGCCAATCATTCAGATTGACGGCGTGAATCCCGAAAACCGCTTTACCGTCAGCGACTGTTACGGATTGCCGATTCCCGACGGAGTTGACAATGTGTTCCGCGGATACTACGACGATCCTTCCAAAGCGCATCTTGTCCTGCAAAGCGGTTCTCAGGTCACCGATCTCGGCGCTTTCCAGCAATATGCCAAATGCACTTTCGGAGACACGGAGCAGGTGCTGCTCCTCACCGACAACGGCATCATCGCCTACAATTGGAGCAGCGGCATTCCGCTGACGGAAGCCTACACCATTCCCGCCGAAAAGATCACTTCGGGAAAGCTGCATTTCTGGGATCACAACAACTACGAGGTCATCACCGACCGCAAAAACGATAACCGCCATGCGGTGATGTACTACGACGAATCGGAGAAAGAGCCGACCATCTGTATTCTGGCGTTTGATTCCGAAGGAAACATTCTGTCAAAATCCGACACCGGCATTTCCTCCGCCGAGGTCAACGACAGTGTTCCCACCTGGGGACTGACCGCGCTGTCCGGCGGTGTGGCATATTTCAACTATCAGCATCCTTACGGTTACTCGATCACCTACGCCACAGACATCCGCGAAGGAAAGAATCACACGCCGCAGGTGGTCAAATATAATTTGCCGGATGATTACTACACCTTCACCGACTCTGTGGACGTTTCCGACGCACAGATTGAGGAAATGCTCATCCTGTTCGGCGCCGAAAAGGGCGCAGACGGCAAGCTCTATACGCAGGAGCGCAGTTTGTACCACTTGGAAGGATTTTCGCCGAGCAGTATGCCGGAGGCACTCTATCTGTGGCGCTGTTACAGCTATTCCCGTTTTGACGGGCTTACCGACAGCGAACGCGCGGAAAAATACCGCCACCCGGACGGAAAATCCAAAGGATTGTTCTTCCCTGAGAAAGAATACTGCGCAATCAACCTCAAATATTTTCAGAATGAAGGCTATGGGAAAACATTTGACAGTACCTACAACGGATTTTGGATGAGCAGTGATGCCATTCCGGGACTCGGCGGAAAAGACCCCATTACTGTGGATCGTATCATGGAAAATTCCGAAGGAACAGAAAGCGAGTTCAAGCATTTGCGGATTTACTTGACTCTTACCAAAGAAAACGGCAGCACTTCCTCCCATGTATTGGAATTTTGCATAAGTTCCAAATACGGTCAGGTATTTGAAAGTTATCTTCCCGCTTCTCTCTATCAATAAAAAACCGACCGCGCGGCGGCTCTTTGAGCCGCCGCGCTTGACTTTGCCGCGAAAACAGGCTATACTGTTTTTGCAGGAAGCCGTTCAACCTGTGTTAATTCAAGGAGTGATGACAATGACCTTGCATTTTCAACGTATTCTCGCAGCCGCGCTTGCCGCGCTGTGCCTGATTTCTTTTTCCGCCTGCCAGGACTCACCGTTGCCGTCGGGCAGCAGTACCGCCCCTTCTTCCCGTCCTGCGGAATCCTCCTCCGAACCGCCCGTTTCTTCGGAAGAACCGACTTCCTCCTTCATGCAGGACGAAGCCTGTGCGGAAGAACTCAAAAAACGCTATCCGACGCTCACCGACGGTGATTTGAAATTGGATGCCGGCATCTCCGTTGCGGGCATTCCCGTCCGCTGTGCCATTTTTCAATCGGAAAAATTTTCCGATTTTGACCTGTTGGTGATCAGTTACAGTGAATCCGCCGGTTTTTCGGAATATCAAGCAGCCGGTTTGGGCATCGACGACTTTTCCGACGCAAAAGTCATTCTCCCCGATGCGGACGTGTTTGATCCGACCGTTGCCCCGCTTTCGATCTATTTGCCCGGCAGCCGCACGCTTTTGCTCTGCGACCGCACGCAGCATTCCGTGCTGCCGGTTGAAAAAATCGACCCCGACCGTGCATTTGTCGGCAGCCGCTTTGTCGGTGCCTCCCCCAAAGCAGTGTTGTCCGGATTCTACCGCACGAAAGACGACCTCACTCTCTACTGTGACTTCAATCCCACTCACGCCTTTGCCGTCTGGCACGCAGACGACAAAACCGTGGATTTCTTCCCCGCTTCCGACGCGCAGTGGAGTACTTTGGAAAACGGAATCGTCGCCATGGGGAACGACGAGGGCTACTGCCTGTTTGATCCGAAAGGCGAAAAACCGTTTGACCCGATCTGCACGGTGAAATTCTCCGATCTTTCTTCGGAGCTGCTTTGGTTTGTCCCGAACACCGAGTCCAATCTCTACGACCGCGTGTTCCGCTTCTATATTACCGTTTCCGATTCCAAGCTTCATCTGTTCTATCTTGATTCGGACGGTACGCCGAACACACTTCCTTTGGGACTGACGTACAACGGGAACAACAGCGACCGATCCCTGCTTCCCTTGTTTGACAATGGAAGTGAGTTGACCTTCCGCTATCCGACCGCCTTCGGCGAAGGCTATACTGCGCTGTACAAAGTGCCGCTGAACGGAAAAAGCGAGGCAAAATTCCTGGAATACGAATTTCCGTATCAACCCGAAAAATTCACTGACCGTGTGACCGTCAGCACCGCTTTGCAGGAAGAAATCCTCACCATGCTCGGCGCACACCGCCTTTCCGACGGTACCTATCAGGCAAACGACATTTCCCTCTACACCCAACCGTTCACCGCAAACAGTCTGACCGCCGAGCAGGCATACCGTTGGCGGCGCGGCGTGTATTATCCGACCGAAAAAGACACCGAGGGAAAATACCGCCACCCCGATCAGCGCGATCCCCGTCTGTTCTTTGACGCGCAGGCAACCGAGCAGCTGTTGGCACGATATTTCGGCGAAGATCCCACGCGCAGTGAGCGCATGAAGAAGAATCTTTCCTTCTATGATGCTCATTGGGACGGGTACTGTTCGGACAATCTGATCGCTGATGCCGACTGCCCGCACATTACCGTTAAGCAGGTGCGTCAGTACAACCCGAGCAGCCAATTCCGCGAAGTGCTGCTTTGCTTCACGTTGGAGTTGGATTTCTCAAAAGCCGAGGATTCCGAATGTCTGCTGATTGTGCAAATCAAAGAAAACGAGTTTCATTATATCAGTTTGTTGTCGGAAAGTCTATACGAAAAGTAATATTTCATCAAAATATTACAAAAATCGCCTCTGTTTCATAGAAACAGGGGCGATTTTTTCAGTCTTTGCGATACTCCAGAATGTCCTCCACCCGACAATCCAAAAAACGACACAAGTCATCAATGGTTTGCGTACGGATCGGTTTATCGTGCTTCAAACGATCCAGGAGACTGCGGCTGACGCCAAAATCCCGAATCAACTGATAGGTTGATATATTTCTTTTCTTCAGCGTCCGATAAAAGGGCTTATAGGAAATCACTGCCTCACATCCTTTTCTCCAGCATAGCGTATACCCTTTGTATTGACAATTGTCTATATATAGAGTATACTCAAAACCGCGGATTTTATTTTCACCCGCACGATGTGACAAAATGCACGCCTACGCCCCGGTATAATGGAATCGGCGGTTACCCGCCCCAAAATGCGCATCTGCGGATGTGACAAGGATGTTTGAACGGAGGCTTTTTGCAATGAAAAACACTTCGACCGCCGCACGCGGTCCGCAAAAAAATGTTTTGGGTGTTTTGAACACCCGCACCCTGTTTATCGCGCTCGGCTTGCTTGTGACGGGATTTTTGCTCTCGCAAGCCGTAGTTTTTGAAAGACTCTCGCCGTTTGCGCTCGCGTTGGTCGCCGCGGTACCCGGAATCGGTGCTTATGCCGTTGCCGCCGGCGCATTGGCGGGATTTTTGCTCTATTCTTCCGCCACACTTTTTGTAAAATATACCGTAGCCCTCTGTCTGATAGGAACTGCCAAGTGGCTGTTCGGATTTCGCAAATCGGCGGCGAAAAGCGTTTTTTTTGCCCCGCTGATCACCTTTTTCCCCTGTCTTGCCGCCTCCTTCGGACTCCATGCACTGATCGGCATCACCGTCTACGACGCCATGCTCTCTCTTGCCGAAGCCGCCATGGCGGCGTTTTTCTCCTTTTTCTTTGCCCAATCCATCCGAGCCTATGAAGAAAAAATTGCCGTTTCCGATCTCTCCGTTTCCCAAAAAGGCGGATTCCTGCTGGCGTTCGGGCTTGTTTTATTGCCATTATCGGCAATTCCGATCGGTTATTTTTCGCTCGGAAAAACGCTTGCCGTGCTTGCCGTACTGATCCTCGCTTCTATTGCGGGCGCCACCGTTGCTTCCGTCAGCGGCATGGTGTGGGGATTTTTATTTGTCCTTGCCAATCCTTCGCTGCTGTTTCTGACCGTTCTGCTCGGGTTCGGCGGGCTTCTGGCGGGAATGTTCTCCGTTTACGGCAAAGCCGGTCCCGCCATCGCCATGATGGGGGTCACGGGATTGATTCTGCTTGTCACCTACAACACCGAATCCATGCCGGGCGTGTTGTTTGACGCCTGTGTTGCCTGTGCCCTCTTTCTTGTGTTTCCTCTGAAATGGCTTTCCCGGCTCAGCATCCTTCCCCAAGCACATTCCTCCGACGGCTTTGACGACATCAAAAAAGCCTACATGACGCGCATATCTTTCCTTTCCGAAGCCTTGCAGGACGTCGGTGTCATCACCGGGCAGGTTTCCGACCGTTTAGACAAGCTGCGCGGGAACGACACCTCCGGGTTGTTTGAGGGCGTTTGCCGCAAAGTGTGTTCCGACTGCGGACTGAAAAATTACTGTTGGGTGAAGGTTCCGAACGACACCGTCAAAGCCTTTTCCGATATGCTCCCCGTTCTCAAAAAGAACGGCTGCATCACGCCGGAGGAGCTGCCCGAGCAGTTCAAAAACCGCTGCTGCCGCAGTCGTGATCTTGCCTCACAGACAAACGTCTGCTACAATGAGCACATTGCCCGCGATGCCGCACGGCGGCGCATCGGCGAAGTGCGGCACGTAATTGCCGGACAATTTTCGGCGATGGCTCAGGTGCTCGACCGACTCTCGGGCGAGCTTGCCGACGTCAGAAATGTCGATCCCTCGGCGACGCGCAAGGTGCGCCGCGCACTGGAGGAGCTGGGACTGACGCTGAGCTTTTGCTATTGTCTAATCGGGGACGTTGAACGCATGACCGTGGAATTCTGCGTGGAATCCTTCTCCCGCGAGTCTGTTCCGGACAAGCTGCTGACCAAGGCGGTCTGCGACGCCACCGAACGCGAGTTTGAACCGCCCACCGTTTCACAGATTCACGACCGGTTGCGTTACACCTTCAACGAGCTTGCCAACTACTGCGTGCAAACCGCCGTCTATCAGATTCCGCACGACAAAAGCCGCATCTGCGGTGACACCTGTGCCGTATTCACCGATTCCCGTCAATTCTGCAACGTCATCCTCTCCGACGGCATGGGCAAAGGGCGCGCCGCCGCCGTGGATTCCGCAATGACCGTGACGCTGGTGACCAAGCTGATCAAAGCGGGGTTTGACTATGCCGATTCCGTGAAAATGATCAATTCCGCGCTTCTGGTCAAGTCCGACGACGAATCCCTCTCCACCGTCGATGCCGCCCAGCTGGATCTCTACACCGGAAAGCTGACCCTTCTCAAAGCAGGCGCACCGCTAACCGTTGTGGTCAAGGATCGCCGACCGCTGCTTGTGGAAAAAAGCTCGGTCCCGATCGGAATTGTCGATCCCGTCCAGCCCGAGCAGACCGAAATGTACCTTTCCGCAGGCGATCTGGTGATTATGATGAGCGACGGCATCTGCGAAAGCGGATTTGACTATCTGCTCGAAATCCTCAAGCACGACAACGCCCTCCCCGTGGACGAACTGGCAAAGAAAATCTGCGACACCTGCGTGCGCGAAAACGGCATAAAGGACGATCTTTCCGTGGTTGCCGTGCGGCTTTGCACGAATCTGTAAAAAAAAATTTTAATTTTTTCAAAAAACTATTTCCTTTTCTGATTTTTTGTGATATACTAAAGAAAAAGTTTGTGGCATATTTATGTCACCAATTCATTTTCTTTAAGGATGGTGCATTTGAATGAAGAAAATTTTGTCTGTTGCTCTCGTTCTCGTGATGGTTTTCGCTTGCTCCGTCGGAGCTTTCGCTGCAACCAAGGAAGAAGTACTGAATGCCCTTGCCGCTCCGGTAGTCACCGACAGCTGGGATGTTCGTTCCATTCCTCTGGAATACCTCAATGCTGCTGAAAAGCATCTGGACAAAGCAAACTTCTCCGCTGCCGAGCTGGATACCATTCTCGGTTACATCAATGAAGGCAGACGTCTGCTGGAAGATGAATACGGCGAAGTTTACTATTCCAAGCTGACCAAAGCTCAGCAGGACAAGATGATGGATCTCGTCTATAAGGCTGCAAAGGCTGCGAAAGTCACCGTAAAGGTTGAGGGTCAGACCATTACCTTCAAGTCCGACCTGACCGATGACACGATCGGTTCTTCCACCACAGTCAAGCCGATTCAGCCCACCGGTGCTGATCTGACTGCAATCGCTGTGGCTGCAGGCGCGCTCGTGATGGTCGCTGTTGCAGGCGCTTATGTTGCCCGCAAGAGCAAATAACGATGCCGTCTTTGGCTGAAAAGGCAGGAAAAACGAGGAAAGGGTTTGTACTCTTTCCTCTTCTTTTTTTCCTGTGCGGTTGCTTGCTTTTTGCGGTCGTGCTTTATCCCACCGCCCGACCCATGCTTTCGGTTCTCTCTCTGTTCATCCAGAAAGAACCGCCGTCCTTTGATGACGATCCCATCGAACTTCCGTCCTCCTCGTCCGATTCCTCGGTTCCGACGGGAGACACCGTGCCGCTGAGCACATTGGAATACCCGAAAAGCGGCGAATGTTACGGACAAATCCGCATCCCTTCCGCGGAAATTGACTGCCCGCTGTACTACGGTGATGACAAAAAATCGCTGAAAAAGGGCGCCGGCACCTACACCGGCACTTTCATTCCCGGATATGACCGCACCACGCTGATTGCCGGTCACAACCACACCTTCTTCTCCACTCTGGGAAGCGTTGAGGTGGGCGACTCTGTGTTTATTGACACAAAGTACGGCAACTATGAGTACCGTGTGACGGGAACCCGCATCGCGGACTATGACGACGAAACCGCGTATGACCTCAGCAAACGGCAGGAAAACATCATCCTGTACACCTGCTATCCCTTTAAAATTCTCGGGTTTTACCAGCAGCGTCTTTTTGTGTACGGAGAATACGTATCCGGTCCGATGATTGACAAAGACAGGTGATTTTATGAAAAAAGAAACTGTCCGCTTTTTCTCTTCCGTTCTTTTGGCGTTCATTTTGTCGCTGATGCTGACGGTGCTGACCTTTCTGACGGTGATACGCGGCACGGTGCAAAACCGCTCGTTTGTCGCCCGGCAACTGGAAAAAAGTGATTACTATCAACAATTGAAGTCTGAAATTGCCGAAGAAATGGCGACATACAGTGCCATTATCGGTTTTGACGAAGCCTTTTTTGAAGCGCATCTCAGTGATTCCGACATCCGCGACCCGATTATTTCCAATCTGTTTACGGTTTACGGTGAAGAGGCGTTCTTCACCTACGACAAGGCTGCTTTTTCCGATGCACTGCACGCCGCCTTTGTTGCAGAGTTGACCGCGCGCGGCAATGAAGTGTCCGACGAGCTTTCCGCTTCTCTGCAAACACTCGCCGACAATTGCGCGGATTTTTACAGTTCCTCCGCACGTCTCCCCTTTGTCACCACGCTGTCCACCCTGATGCGGCGGATCAATTCCGCCGTGCGCGTCGGATTTTTGTATGCCTCTCTGCTTGCCGTTTTTTGCGCAGCGGTTCTTCTGTTTCTCGGACACAGCGCCCGCTTTTTCTCCTATGCCTGCGGCGGCGCGTTTCTGACGGTAACCGTACCGACGGCAATCGCGGCAGCAAGCGGCGTGATTGCCCGTCTGTCCATCGCAGATGCCGCCACCTATTCATTGATTCAACACATGGCGGCGGGAATCGGCACGCGGTGTCTGATCGGCGGCGGAATTCTGCTGATCGCGGCGGTTTTGTTTGCCATAGTCGGCAGAGAAAAAAAGGAACCCCCGGAAGCGATTGGTGTCATTCACCGTTCGATGTAATCGATGGGTTTCGCTGCAAGTGATGTCTTGTAAAACGGCAGAAAATCCGTAGAAAAAACGGCACGAAGTCAATGTTTTTGACTTCGTGCCGTTTTGTAATTTACACAATTTTGTTTCATATCGTTCGCAGATTCCGGATTCGGTTTTTGTTTCGGGGTTCCTGTGACAGCTTCAAGTTTGAGCAGAATTGAAGTCTCGCACTCTCCCTCAGTCGCCTTCGGCGCCATGGCAGAATGTCAAGCAAGTGCAACACCCAAGAATTCAGCAGGGGAAAGCCAGCCAAGGCATTTTCGAGGTTTGTTATTGATTTCGTCAACAACTTTTT
>ERZ808246.1750-NODE-1750-length-14875-cov-7.275169_pt1 | contig 14875 bp, 6 predicted proteins | sample MGYA00521083_ERZ808246 | MGnify/ENA primary metagenome ERZ808246 (study PRJEB31516, sample SAMN03275577) | gut metagenome | biome: mammalia-associated habitat; material: feces | host: Papio cynocephalus | place: Kenya | collected 2012-07-07 ...
GACCCGGAGTTCCCGAAACAATGGCACTATATGAATGACGGCAGCATGTCGCAGAGCCATTCGGCGGGAGCTGACATAAACGTCGTTCCTGTGTGGGAACGCTATACTTGCGGAAACCGCAAGGTCATTGTCGCCGTTGTTGATGGTGGAATCGACTGTGAGCACGAGGACTTGGCAGAAAATTATGTCGGTGGAAAGAATTTCGTGTCCGGAGGGCAAGTCACCGCCGATGAGCACGGGACTCACGTCGCCGGGACAATAGCTGCAAGGAACAACAATGAAATCGGCGTATGCGGAATAGCCGGAGGAAATGCCGCTGAAGAAGCCGATGGCGTTGGGCTTTTGTCATGTCAGGTGTTCGTGGGGAAGAAAAGCGGAGATGAGGCCGAGGCTATCACATGGGCAGCGGACAATGGTGCCGTGATTGTAAACAACAGCTGGGGTTATGACTTTGAAACGGTGGGAGACGCCAGAAACGCTACGATTCCAGGACCGCTCAAGGCCGCAATAGACTATTTCGTACAAAATGCAGGGTGCGACAAGGACGGCATCCAGAAGACTGACAGCCCGATGAAGGGAGGTCTTGTCGTATTCGCGGCGGGGAACGACGGATGGGACGCCAACCCAATCGGAGAGTATGAGAGTGTTCTCGCAGTCGGTGCAATCGGGCCTGATTTCAAGAGAGCATCCTATTCAAATTACGGCAGTTGGGTTGACATAGCAGCCCCTGGAGGAGAACAGGGAACGAGAAACAACACGCTTATCCTGAGCACGTTGCCCGGCAATAAATATGGCTGGATGCAGGGAACGTCCATGGCATGTCCGCATGTCAGCGGCGTAGCGGCGCTGGTGGTGTCGCATTTCGGCGGTCCGGGATTCACCGTGGAAATGCTCAAGAAGAGACTTCTTGAAGGGGCAAGGCACGATGTACTCCCGTCAAACGCTCAGATTGGCCCGCTGGTCGATGCGATGGGGGCATTCTCCGTAGGCAAGACCATGCCTCCTGAAATTCCGGATGAAATCGAGATGTCGGCGACAGGCAACAGGATCAATGCCACTTTCAATGTGACCGCGAGTCCTGAGGGCGAAGCGGCATTCGGATATATGCTGCTCGTGTCAAAATCTCGCTCTGCACTTGAAAGTATCACAGATCCTCGGAATCTTCCCGCTGATGTCTTCCGATCAGAAATTCTCGTGGGAAACAGGAATGCCGGAGAAAGAATTACCGCAAGCATAGGCAATCTGGAATTTGAGCAAGAGTATTACGCGGGGATTATCGGATATGACTACGCACAGAACTATTCGGCACTGTCATCAATCTCCGCTGTCAGAACACTTGCAAATACAGCCCCTATAATCAACTGTCTTTCGGACAAGACTCAATTTGTCTTGAAATCATTCGAATCCGTTTCCGTACCTTTCGAGATATATGACCCCGAGGGAGAGGAAATCACGGTCAAATTCAACAAAGGATCATCGGCAAGTTCGTTTGAAAAAACGGACGAGAGACATTGGACATTGAACATAAATGCGAGGATGGAGAAGGCCGGTGAATACGAAGACCGGATTTCCGTTTCTGACACCTACGGCATGGACGCGACATATTCATTCAAATATGAGATACTTCCCAATCGGACTCCAGAGGTCAGAAAGGTAATTGACAATCTCTATACGGAGACTACAACTTGTGAGTATGTCCTCGATCTTAATGATTTTTTTCATGACCCCGATGGGGAGAGCCTGCGTTATTCAATGGAAGGAGGAAACAAATCTGTCGCGACAACGGATTTGTCAGGTTCCTCTCTGCGGATAACTGTCAAAGGATACGGACTGTGCAAATTCATTGTGTCGGCCAGCGATGCCCGAAACGCCTCATGTACACAAGAGTTCAGCATTATGGCAAAGAGTCCCGACAATCTCGTCGAAATGTATCCGGTTCCGGTGAAGGACAATCTCACAATCCGGACAGGATTGCCGGCTGAGACATATATTTCTGTCACCTCATTGTCCGGCGTCGTCATCTGCGAGAGCACTTCAACGGTCAGTGCCTTTGCCCCAAAAGTCGTTGATTTGAGAAACTGCGCTCCGGGAAGATACTTGGTACGCGTGCTGATTGACGGCAAAAGTTATGAGAGAGTTATCACAAAATTATAATCTATGCTAATGATGAAGAAACATTATTTATTATACGCGGCTATACTCAGCGTGGTTCAGTTCTTCATTCTGTTTGGAACAGAAGATGTCGCCAGAGCACAAAACAATGCCCTGCCCTTTGTTGCAATGGTTTTCAACCCCGCTGAAGCAGGCACTGCCGGAGTCTCAATTTCCGAGTTCGGAGCATCTTGTTCAAGCCCGACATTCCCTGTAATGAATGAGAAAACGGGGAATGTCGCGACCGGTTGGATGAGCATCACATCGGGAGACCATAGGACTTCTTATTTTTCGGCGGATGCAGGCATGAAAATAAAGGAAAAATTCGGTGTGAGCATAACTTCTGTCTATGGACTGTGCGAGCCATATGAAGCCTTCAACAGCGGCGGATATTCCCTCGGAACATTTCGCCCGCACCAGATGATTGCAGGTGCCGGCTTCAGCTATCGTCCCGTGAAGTTTCTGTCCGCCGGCATCAGGCTGAAATATGCAGGAGAAAAGTTATCCGATGATGCCAACTATGGAGCATTTGTTTCAGACATTGCCATTACCTCAGAAGTCCCCCTAAAAAATGGCATAAGCATCCGGGCATCAGTCGGAGTGTATTCGCTCGGGACTAAAATCAAGGCATCTGACGGCAGCTCATATTCACTTCCGACGTCTGCCAAAACTGAAATATGCTACTCGCAGGAGTTCGCGTCCGTGCATCGCATCCAGGCAGCCGGTTCTGCCGAAATGTTTTTCAGCCGGCAGTTCGCCGCATCGGCGGGATTGTCCTACACCTGGAACTCAATGCTGACGGTCCGCTGCGGCTACCACTACGGCGGAAAATCCGTCGTCCCGTCCTACGCTTCGGCGGGTCTCGGAGTGAAGTTCTTCGGCGTCAGCCTCGACGCTGCCTGCCTTTTCGGCTCGGAAATCCTCCGGAACAGCCTCGGCCTCTCCCTCGGCTACGAGTTCTGACATATATGACAGAATCTCATATTTTTGCTGATACGATGGTTTTAGCCCTCCTTCTTTATCGGTTTTAGCCCATTATTATTCAATAATTTACTCATATTTGACATACTTTTTTCTATTTTACGTCCACCATATTTTCATTTTTCAGCCCTTATTACTATATTCGCGGATAAAATGATTTTGACATGAGTACCATAGCAGAACTAAAACATCTTCGAGAGCGTGAAGATCATGTGGAGTTCAAGGAAGCGAAGCATAATTATCCGTTTGCCGGAGGAAAGAAGACAGATATGAATGAACGTCGGCATTGTGTCTTAGGCTATGTGGTTGCGATGGCGAATGAAAGAGGTGGCAGGCTGATTCTTGGAATGGCAGATGCCTATCCTCATGATGTGGTCGGCAGCGATTTCGCTGATGGCGAGTTAGGAGCACTGGAAGATGAAATCTATAGCCGCCTGAAGATTCGCGTCCGGACAGAAGAACTTTTCGACATTGTCGGCAAAGAACGACGACGAGTAGTGGTCATTAGTGTGCCAAGCCGTCCGGTGGGCAAAGTACTGCGCTTTGAAGGAGTTCCACTTATGAGGGTGGGGGAAAGTCTACGGGAAATGGATGATCAGGAGTATTTTTCCATAATATCGGAACAAGACGCAGATTTCTCGGCTCGTGTTTGCGACGGACTGAGCTTGGATGACCTTGACGAGACTGCTATTACCGAAATGCGAATGCTGATGTCCACAAATAGAGGACGACTCAACATGGGGAACTTGCCTTTGCCGCAATTATTGTCTGATCTTCGTCTATCATCAGAACGCGGACTGACATATGCAGCCCTATTGCTGCTCGGGAAAAATGATGCCATTGCAAGGCATTGTCCACAATATAATGTAGTCGTGGAATATAGGGCATCGCATGATGAAGTACGCTATACAGCAAGAAAAGAATTCAGAGAGCCTCTGTTCCTTGCAATCAAGTCAATATGGAACTATATCAATCAGCCGGCAAGTAATCCTCTTATGCACATCATGAACTTACCGCAGATAATTGATCTCCCGTCCTTTAATGAGGAAACAATACGAGAAGCGATCATAAATGCATGCATTCATCGCAGTCTGCAAATGAATGGGGATATATTTATCAGGCAATATCCAGACATGATCGAGATTACCAATCCCGGAGGTTTTCCATACGGCGTGAACATCGGAAACATTTTGACGGTAAACAGTGCTCCGAGAAGTCGTCTGATTGCAGAAGTCGTGGAGAAGACCGGACTGATAGAACGGAGTGGTCAGGGTGTAGATACAATGTTTCTGAACTGCATTTGTGAAGGTCGGCAATTACCTGATTATTCACGTTCCGATGATTATCAGGTCAGCCTTGTAATACGCTCTGTCATCAAGGACCCGATGTTTACATTATTCATACAAGACTTGAAACACAAAGGAATACCCCTGAATGTTTTTTCTCTGATAAATCTCTATAACATTTATCGGCATCACCTTGACAGTCTTTTCAACGACGAGCTGCATGGAATGATTGCAAATGGGATGATTGCCGAGCATCCATATTACAAGTATGTGATGGGAGACGGATATTTTGCAAACCTGACGCCGGCACGGAAAGGTGTTTGTACGCCACGTCAACTATCCCGTGTGTTCTATACCGTGGAAGAACATAATGGCTCTGTTGCCATGTCGGCCTTTGTGGAAAGACTTGACGGTCTGCTCACACAAAAACAGACAAGAACACTAATCGGGAAATTATGTGACTGCGGCTATCTACAGCAACGAGACAAAGGAAAGAACACCCGTTATGGAATCATTGCCGAACCATAACTGACGCCTCCCGTCCTACGCATCGGCCTCTTCCTCGGCTACGAGTTCTGACAGACGGAAGCGGCTACGCGACAACCTTGCACTGCGCTAAGGAATATCTCACTTCCTGGTAAACACATAGGTGAACGACAAGCCGAACGACCGTCCGAAATTGTTGGACAGGGATGTGAGGATGTAGTTGTCTGACACTGAGATTGTCTTGTTGTTGACCAGACTTGTCAGATTATTCCCGAATACGCTCAGCCGGCTGCGTTTCTCCGCCCCGAAGAGCCATGACAGCGTGCAGGTGGCATTGTGGGTGAAAATGCCAATGTCGTCTCTTGTCGTCATCATCCTGTATAGTTGCGCGCCGACATTGAGCTCAAAATTGCCTCCAATCCTTTGGGTATATGAAAATATTCCGGACAGACTGACGGAATCATACAGCTTCGCCCCGTCATATTCCTGCCGTCCGGCACCGACAGACGGGATCAGCGTTATACCTGTGGTTTTCCCGTACCATTTGAACGGAACGGCCACGGATATGGAATTGTTCTGGTTTATCCGCCGGACATCGCCCTCATAAAACGGGTCTCTTTGGATGTTCCATGTGATGTCCGCTCCTATATCGGATTTTATCCCGGTCAGATATTGCGAGTATTTGCCCGCAGCCCATGCACAGAATCTTCCTGAGACATTGACCGGTGTTGTCATGCTTGATCCGGCAGGAACCAAGTAGCCATAAGAATCAAGCCACGTCTGTTCCCTATAATAAGTGGTTCTGGACACCAGGGCATTCGAATGGATGTCGCTTCCCGCATTGAACTCAAGACTGGCACTATGCACAGGAAAAGAGTGCCCGAATCTTAAGGAAAACGTCCGAGTGACGGGAAGGGACAGCTTAGGATTTCCGGCATACAAAAACAGCGGGTTTGAGTCGTTGAGCGCATTGCGAACCTGTTCTATTCCGGGAACGGACTCTTTTTCCTTATAGTTAAGAGAGAGGCTGTTTTCACCTCGGCTGTACGCCAGCTCCGCCCCGATGACGGGTCTGATGTAGTTCCGCCTCCAGTCCGGCACACTTTCAAGCCTCTCGGTTCTGAATGAAACAATGTCCTGCACTCCTATCGAAACAAAGGCATAAAGCCCGTCATTTTTTCTTCCATATCTGTATGCCGCAGACAGAACGCCGCAAGCATAATTTGTCGTGAAATCCTTTGAGTTGTTGAGGTTCAGAGTGTTGGTAAATATGTCCGTGAAAAGTTTTTTCGTTGTTTCATAGACATATTCAGTTGCGACAGAGAAAACAACCGAGGACTTTTCTCCTACCGGTTCGTTCCACGTGGCTCCTAACGACGGTGTCACCCGACCGGAAGACAGACTGTTTGAAAGCCATTCCTTTCGGATGCTGTTTTTCAGCGTGTCTATTCTTGAACCGCCTCCCCAGTCGTATGCGCCGCTAATTGACAAGTGGATGCCCATTCTTCGTCCCCTCTTCGCGAAGGTTTTTGTGAGCGATGTCGAAAGACTGCCCTTGAACCTGTTTGTCGTGTCTTCGATCGACTTACGGAATCCGGACCAATTCGCGTCTTGCCAAGAAGAAGCCCGGTTCAAGTAATTTTGTCTTGCATGTGCGTACGAAATGGCTCCGCCCATGCGTGCAGAGAGTTTTCCACGACGGAAATTCCCGTTCCCGGAATATGAAATGGAGTACCCTGATTTTCTGTTCTCGGAGGCTGACGTATCCCGGCGCTCCGTCCAGGTTTCTGACGGGAAAAAAGAAAATATTGAGCCGCCAGATGTCCGGTCGCCGGATGAACTGAAGATGACCAGATGATTATAGCCGGATTTTCCGGGAATATCTTTCCCGACGCGGAAGTTCCCGTTCAGTTCATCATGAGGCTGAACTGTCGGCTGTCCGCTTCCGCTGTTGTGCCCGCCCGCGACATTGGCAGAGAACCGAGGCTTGGCTCCGAGAGTATAACTTCCGAGCATTACCTCCCCGTCAGCATTCCAGTCAAACTTTCCATCGGCATTCCGTGACGTGAACATTCCGCCGGAAGACTTGAGGGACAACTCTCCCACATGATTAAGCGGTTTCCATGTATGTACATCCAGAACCCGTTCCTTTGCGACTGTGCCATCATCCTCCATGTCATCCACGGCCTTATTGTCATAGACTTTCACTGACTTGACCTCTTTTGCCAGCACCATATCCATGGCATTCTTGATGTCCTTGCCGAACAGATTGTTCCCGTTAATCAATATCCTGTCAATCCGTTGCCCGTGATAGGCTACGCCGTTCTCTTCCACAGTGACGCCCGGCATCTGTTCCAACAGATTTCGCAGGCCGTTGCCTTCCATAGTGTTGAATGCTGCCGCATTGAACACAGTCGTGTCGCCGTGCATGACCATTGCGATTGCATTCCCCTTCACGATGATTGAATTCAGAGTCTCCGGTTCCTCCTGCATTCCGATTCTGACATAGGTATCAACCCTCGGTTCGATGTACAGAGAGTCTCTTCTCGTCCTGTATCCGAGGAATGTGGTAATCACCAAAGAACTTGCAGGCAGTCTCCTCCGTGCAAGTGTCGCTTCTACGTCAGAGCCGGTCACAACTTTGACTGTGTCCCGTCCGCATATTACTGAGATAACGGCATTGGGCAGTAAATCTCCAGTCAACGAGTCTCTTACTGAGAATGAGACGGAGGGTGCAAGGCTTATGTCTGAACTTGAACTGCTGTGGAACTGGGCAAACGACAAGTCATGAGATGCGAGAAAAAAGACAGATGCAGACAAGAGAATATGAAAGCCTCTTGTCATCGGCAATCCGGCTCAAGTTCTATGTCGAAAGTTTCTCGTGGACTTGATACACAGAGACTTTTTCTCTTATATCCGATATATGATACAACTATGCTGTCTCTCATGAAATTCCCAGGAATTCGAAAATACCCGTCCATATCGGTTGTTGTGCCTGTAGTTGTATGGATACTGGATTTCACCCTAACAGTAGCCCCAATTATAGGTTCCCGTGTGTCAGCATCAAAAACTTTTCCGTCAACAGCGTACATGTACCGTGCATACGCGATTCCTGAGAACAGAATCAAAATCGTCGCCAACGCAAATAGAATTTTTCTTTTCATAAACGCATATTTTAGGATTATACTTCAAATGTAGTGCTATAATTTTTTGCCGCCATTGCTGGATTTGCCCTCGCGATGTTTTTGGGCGTGTTCGGAACGTTTGCCGCGGCGGCTTCCGGAATGACCGGAGCGGACGCCCTCTTTCCTGGTATCTTTTCTTCCCTCACCGGAACGCGGTTTCCCTCGCCGTGAACCACCTCTGCCCTCGCTGGGGCGGAAATCTCCCTGCTCTCGGGGAGCGCGCTCCGGAGCATCCGGTTCCACGAGCTCGTAGTCGAGCAGGCACTGGTCCTGATTGGCCTTCTTCACGCGGATGCGAACGGGGTCGCCGAGATTATAGACCTTGTGCGTGCGTCGGCCGACAAGCGTGTAGTGCTCGTCGTCGAACTGGAAGAAGTCCGAGCGGATATCACGCAGGGCGACCATTCCCTCAATCTTGGTCGGCTCAATCTCCACATACATTCCCCACTCGGTGAGACCCGAGATGTGGCCGTCGAACTCGTTTCCGACTTTGTCCTGCATGAACTCGACGAGCTTGTACTTGATGCTTGCGCGTTCTGCCTCGGCGGCGACCACCTCACGCTGGGAGGCGTACTTGCAGGCCGTCTCGTAAGTTTCGCGGTCGGCGCTCTTCCCGCCGGCGAGATAGTTCGCCAGAAGACGGTGCACCATCATGTCCGGGTAGCGGCGGATAGGCGAGGTGAAATGGGTGTAGTATGTGAACGCGAGGCCGTAGTGCCCGATGTTGTTCACGTCGTAGCGGGCCTTCGCCATCGTGCGGAGTGACAGGAGCTCGATGGCGTTGAACTCAGGCTTGTCCTTGGCCGCGTTGAACAGCCCGTTCAGTTCACGGGAGAACTCCTTGCCGTCGGCGACCTTGCCGAGGGTGTAGCCGAAATTGCCCACAAAACCGCGCAGGTTGTCAACCTTTGCCATGTCCGGCTCATCGTGAACACGATAGACGAAGGTCTTTTCCTCCTTCCAGCCCTTTGCCGGAGCCTTTCCGACCACGGCATAGCCGTCCTTGTCGAGGTTCGCCCCGGTCGCCACGAACTCCGCAACGCAGCGGTTGGCAAGGAGCATGAACTCCTCGATGAGCCAGTTGGCCTCCTTGGAAATCTTCTGATAGACCCCGACAGGCTTTCCGGTCTCATCGACCTCAACCTTCATCTCGGGACGCTCGAAGCTGATTGCCCCGGAGGCGAAACGCTTCTTGCGGAACTTGGAGGCAAGCTTGTTCAGAACCAGCACGGCCTCCTGCACTTCATCCGGGACAACGGTCGTCACACCGTCAACCGAGGTTTCATAGCCCTTGACAACCTTGCCCTCTTCGATTATGGTCTGTGCGCCCTCGTAGGCGAAACGGTAGTCGGAGTCGATTATCGTGCGACCGAACCACCTCGTGACCACCCTCGCGAGAGGGGTTATCTCAAACACGGCCGAAAAAGTGAGCTTGCGCTCGTGCGGGCGGAGGGAACAGAGCTTGTTGCAGAGCTTCTCCGGAAGCATCGGCACGGTCCTGTCAACGAGATAGACCGAGGTTCCTCTCATGCGTGCCTCCTCGTCAACGATGGAACCGGGCTGAACATAGTAGGAGACATCAGCGATGTGAACCCCGACCTCGTAGTTTCCATTATCTAACTTCTTGAATGATAGCGCATCATCAAAGTCTTTAGCATCCGCAGGGTCGATGGTGAATGTCAGCGTTTTTGTGAAGTCGCGGCGAATCTTCCACTCCCCTGCCGGAATCTTCTCCGAAATCTTGTCGGCGGCATTCTCCACTTCAGGCTCGAAACGGTATGGCAGGCCGAATTCGGAGAGAATCGCGTGCATCTCCGTCTCGTTCTCCCCCGGCATTCCGAGCACATCGACTATATGTCCCGTAGGGCAGGTGTCCCCCTTCTTCCAGAAATCCACGACGGCGGCGACCTTCATTCCGCTCTCCGCGTCAGGATGTTTGTCAAGGTCGGAAACGATGATGTCGTAAGGCATATTCCGGCTCTGCATGAGCACCCACGCCTGACCATCGAAGATGTGGAGAATTCCGACGAACGGACGCTTCGACCTCTCGACGATTTCGACGACATATCCCTCCCTTCTCGACTTTTCCGTCTTCTCGCGGGTCACTGCAACCTTCACGCGGTCCCCATGGAGCGCACCGCCTATCTTGGACGCCCTCACATAGACGTCATCTTCCTCACCGTCAACAATTATGAAGGCATATCCTTCCCTCGTCATCTGCACCGTTCCCTCCAGCACGGGAATCTGCCTCTTCTCGCGGACCTTCCGCGCACCGAACTTTCTTTTCCTTGACATATTTTATTATCTTTGCGGCACAAATTTAGATAAAATAAAGGACTTGGCATATTTAGAAGCTGTTTTATTTTTTGTTCAGTTATTTTGAGATGTATTTTTGAGTCAGATTTTTTCGTTTCGAGAGGAGTTTAGCGGTGCTAAATGACGAACCTTTCGATTTAGTGAGAGCAAAGTGAATTAAAAATTCATTTTGCCGAACGTGAGAAAGTGGCACAAAGTGAACAAAATGGGAAAATATGACCAAAAAGACACCAAAAGAACGAACATATAAAAATAAATGTGAGAAAAATTAAAACAGCTTCTTATATGCACAAAGATTTCCCGCTTCGTCCGAAATGGAGGGAAAATGAATCAGAATTTGACAATAAAATAAAGCAATATGAGCAAAAAAGTACTTCTTATGATCCTCGACGGATGGGGCGAGGGCAAGCATGACTGGACAAACGCAATCTACACGCAGGGAGCGCCGTACATCGACTCGCTGCGCGCAAAATATCCGCACTCGCACCTTCAGGCCTGTGGTGAGGCTGTGGGACTTCCGGAGGGACAGATGGGAAACTCTGAGGTGGGTCATCTCAACCTCGGTGCCGGAAGGGTTGTCTATCAGGATCTTGTGAAAATCAACATGGCCTGCCGCGAGCACAAACTGCTCGAAAACCCGGAAATCAAGGCAGCCTACGACTATGTTGCGAAGACAGGGAAGAAGCTTCACCTTATGGGCCTGATGTCAAAGGGCGGCGTGCACTCGTCGCAGGAGCATGTCTATGAGTTCCTTTCAGTGGCAAAATCCTACGGATTGAAGGACGTGTTCGTGCACTGCTTCATGGACGGGCGTGACTGTGATCCGCACAGCGGAAAGGGCTTCGTGGAGGAACTTGAGGGCGAGATGGCAAAGACCTGCGGGAAAGTGGCGAGCGTCTGCGGAAGGTTCTACGCGATGGACCGCGACAAGAGATGGGACCGCGTGAAGGCCGCCTACGACATGCTCGTTGAGGGCGAAGGCATAAAGGCAACATCAGCAACCGAGGCGATTGAGGCATCCTACAACGAGGACATTACCGACGAGTTCATAAAACCGACCGTCATCACCGACGCTTCAGGCAAGGCTCTCGGCAGGATCGAGGAGGGCGACGCCGTCATCTTCTTCAACTTCCGCAACGACCGCGCACGCGAAATCACCGCTGCGCTCACCCAGACCGATATGCCTGAACACGGAATGCACACTCTTCCTCTCTACTACTGCTGCATGACCCCTTACGACTCTTCATTCACCGGAGTTCACATCCTTTTCCCCAAGGAGAACGTCACCGACACGCTCGGAGAGACCGTGGCAAAGGCCGGCAAGAGGCAGCTGCGCATCGCGGAGACGGAGAAATATGCCCATGTGACCTTCTTCTTCAACGGAGGACGCGAGGCGCAGTTCGAGAACGAGGACCGCATACTCGTGAACTCACCGAAGGTTCCGACCTACGACCTGCTTCCGGAGATGAGCGCCGTGGAGGTGACCGACAAGCTCGTGGAGGCAATAAACACAGGCAAGGAGGACATGATTATCCTCAACTTCGCGAACGGCGACATGGTCGGACACACGGGAGTCTACACTTCCATCTGCCGCGCCGTGGCAAAGGTTGACCAGTGCGTAAAACGTGTCGTCGAGGCTGCCGTCGCGCAGGACTACGCTATTCTTCTCACTGCGGACCACGGCAACGCCGACCACGCAGTCAACGCCGATGGCACGCCGAACACCGCCCACTCCCTCAACACCGTGCAGTTCATCGTCATCAATGCCGGCGACGAGGTGAAGACCGCGAAGGACGGCCGCCTCGCCGACGTCGCGCCGACAATCCTGAAGCTGATGGGCATACCACAGCCCGAAGCAATGACAGGATGTGCGCTTATCTAAAAAGCGGTCTGCTTCGTTGCATGTAAAATTCAAGTCCTCACAACCGAGAGGTTGCTCCGGGTTGAATTTTCCAGTGCGCCTTGCATCCCATCTTTTTATATAACCGCACTCGCAGAAAGTTTTCAAGCTATTATATAACAAACAAGGCTGACCAGTAGAAAATACGGTCAGCCTTGTTTGTTATAGAAACATGAAAAAAATAAGTTGCATCAGATTTGTCTTTGATTTTCGAGTATAGATTTCTTTTGGAAGAAGGAGTGTACTGGACGTACACGACTGATGAGAAAAGGAATATAGACCGAAAAGAATGGGAAAAATGATGCAGGTTATTTTTTGAAGGTTTCATAAATAACTTAGAGAGAGGGATGAAGAAAAAGATGGGATGCAAGGCGCTCGGCGAAGGTGAAACCGCAGCAACCTGATGGTTGTGAGGATTTCACCGAGACGAGCAACGCCGCAGACCGCTTTTTCTTCGCCCCGTCATTTCAACCCTCGCGCCTTCAGCAGCCACTTCGGATCCGGAGCTGCGCCCCGGAAGCGTTCGTAAAGGACCATCGGCTCTTCGGAGCCGCCAGCCTCAAGGATGTTGTGCTTGAAGGAGGCGGCGGTGGCGGGGTCGAAGATGCCTCGCTCACGGAAAAGCTCAAAGGCGTCCTTGTCGAGAACCTCGGCCCAGAGGTAGCTGTAGTAGCCGGCACTGTAGCCGCTGTTGAAGATATGGTTGAAATAGGACGTGCGGTAGCGCGGGATGATTTCGTCAATCAGCCCCATATCCTTGCAGACTTTGGCTTCAAATTTCTCGATATCAATGAGTTTCCCGTCCCCGTCCGGACAGTCGGTCTCCGATGCGAGCGGGGAGCCGGCAGGGACGCAGACAGAGGCAAGTTCGTGCCATTTCATGTCAAGAATCGAGGCTGCGGCTAGCTCCGTGGTCATGAAGCCCTGATTGAACGTGCCTGCGGCGACAATCTTATCGACGAGGGCGGAAGGAATCACCTCGCCGGTCTCATAATGGAACGCGTATGTCGCGAGCACCTCCGGTTGGAACGCCCAGTTCTCGTTAATCTGCGACGGGAGCTCCACGAAGTCGCGCGCAACGGAGGTGCCGCTGACGCTCTTGTAGTGGCACTTGGTAAGCAGCCCATGAAGCGCGTGTCCGAACTCGTGGAACATGGTGCCCACCTCGTCAATCGTCAGCAGCGATGGTTTTCCGTCTGTCGGCTTGCTGAAGTTCCCCACGTTCACGATAATCGGCCGCACATCAGTCCCGTCAGGCTCGACCCACTGATTGCGGATGTTGTTCATCCACGCTCCCCCGCGCTTCGTCCCGCGAGGATAGTAGTCGGTCGTGAGTATGCCCAGAAGGCTTCCGTCCGTGGCGTCAGTAACCTTGAAAACCTCCACGTCCGGGTGATATTTCGGAGCGTCGGCCACCGGTTCGATGTTTATCCCATAAAGCTTCGACGCCGTGGCAAATACTCCCGCGCGGACATTCTCCATCTTAAAATATGGCCGTGTCTGATCCTCGTCCAAGTCGAATTTTTCCTTTCTCACGCGCTCCGAATAATATGCCCAGTCCCAAGGCTGTATGCGACTGCCCTCAGGAACGAGCCCTTCTGCGGCATCCTTGTTCATGGCAGCCTGTAAATCAACGAGTTCCTCGCATGCCTTGGCAACGGCAGGAGTGATGATTGTGCCGAGGAAGGAATCAACCGCCGCAGGGTCGCCGGCCATCTTGTCCGAGAGGATGAACGCCGCCGGGGTGTCGTAGCCGAGAAGCCGCGCCTTTTCCTGACGAAGACGCAGAATCTTCATTATTAGCTGCCGGTTGTCGGTCGCCCCTCCGTTCGCTCCCCGGGACGAATAGGCCCGGAACATCTTTTCGCGGAGCTCACGGTTCGCGCAGCTGCCCATTGTCGCGGCGTACTCGGAGACGCTTATTCCGAACTCGGAGGCAAAGGCGTTGTTCTCCGCAAGCAGGTTGGTGCCGAACGTCTGCTCAAGGGCGGCAAGCTCGGCATTTATCTGCCTCATCCTGTCCTGTCCGAGCGAGTCGAGCGCCACTCCGTTCACGACAAAGGAACGGTAAATCTTGTCCAGCAGCATCTTCTGCTCGCGCCCCAGCGCGACACCGCACCCGTCCGAACAGCCGCTGTCCTCGGCGAAAGCCGCGTCTGCATAGACCTTCTGCACCCTCTCGAACAGCGCCCCGTTGAGGAAGATGTTGCTCGAATGGTCCGAAATCATCGGAATCGCCTTCTCCACAACAGCCTGAAGTTCAGGGGTTCCGTCCGTCTCGGAAAGGTTGAAGAGCACGCCCTGCACCTTGTCCAAAAGCTCACCGGACCAGTCCAGCGCGGCGACGGTGTTCTCGAACGTCGGAGCCTCGGCACAGTTCACGATTGCCTCAATCTCCTCATTCTGTCGTCGTATTCCCTCCTCTATCGCGGGGATATAATCCCCTGTCTTAATCTTCTCGAACGGCGGAATCCCGTAAGGAGTGTCCCATTCCGCAAGGAACGGATTCTCGCGGCACCCGGCCAAAGCCAATGCAGCAGCCATAATCATAATTGTCTTTTTCATTGTAT
>ERZ808246.1751-NODE-1751-length-14842-cov-3.541827_pt1 | contig 14842 bp, 18 predicted proteins | sample MGYA00521083_ERZ808246 | MGnify/ENA primary metagenome ERZ808246 (study PRJEB31516, sample SAMN03275577) | gut metagenome | biome: mammalia-associated habitat; material: feces | host: Papio cynocephalus | place: Kenya | collected 2012-07-07 ...
CCGATTTGTCCTATTACCGGGTCTCGGCGGTGTGCCTGGTGGTGCGGCTGGACAAAGCGGGGAAGCCGTATATCGTATATTTTAACCAGAATTGCAGCACCATTCCGGATCGCCCGCTGGAATACGGCGCGTGGGAGCTGGAAGACGTGGGGAAGGTCGGCCCTGCTACGGTTCGGGACGGAACCTATGAACTGTATTCCGTGAAGCACATGGGCGCGTATGAGGCGCTGCACGTCCGGGACAGCGAGAAGGACGAGAAAATTTCCGCCGTTTATATGACCCCGGACGGATTTGTCACCACGGAAGCCGACTGCATCAACATCCACACCCGCACGGGCAATCACGTAGCCGGCCGGGGGATGTGGTCGGCGGGGTGTATGCTGGTGGGGGACGGGGACTTCGGCCAGTTCTCTGAACTGATGGATTCCACCTACTATACGCTCTACGACGAATTTGATGTGGGACAGAAGGTGGGTGTGGTCGTCATCATCCGCCAGCGGATGAAAAATAAGCTCTTTGCCTTGTATCAGAACTGGGATGCGGTGGACAAAATTCTGGAAAACTCTCAGGCAACGCTGCCGGAAACCTATCTGGCGCGCTGTACGGAGCAGCCGCAGACTCCCCAGGGGGAGACCCTGCGGACGGTGCGGGACACAAAGCTGATGACGCTGCCCTGCAGCAATGAGACGGACGCCAGATCGGTAGCTGTGCAGACGCTGCCCAGAGGTACGCAGCTGGAGATCACCTCCATCATTCACAACACCCGGGGGAGCGAGTGGTACGCGGTGAACTTTGGCCTGGAGACCCGCTATGTATACAGCGGCGATACGGAGCCAGCTACCTGGTTCAGCAAGTTTGTGGATTTCTGGGCGAATAAGTGGAGAAAAGGTATGGGAAATTGAACAGCGGCCCTGCCCTGCGGCTTGAAAAAGAGACGACGCGGCCTTTACGGCCGCGTCGATTTTTCAGGGGAATAGAGCGTTGTCGTCAGAATAAACGGTGAGGTGAGAATCACGGGGTAGGCATACCGAAATTCTGAGTATACCGGTGTCCCCAGCCACAAACCTACCAGCAGAACCAGCACTGGAACGGCAATCAGCCACTGCCTGTTCTTTTTCAGTGCGTTTATCAGGCAGCAGGCAACCAGTATCCAAACCCGTAGTCCGATGCTGTACAGCGGCTGCATGGCTATGGGCTTTTCTGCTGCCCGGAACCAGGCGGCATAGCAGGACGCAATGGGATTATCTCCGCCAGTGTGAATAATCCCCATTACTGGCGATTCCCAAGGACGGGCAGGATAAATCCAGAAGAAGTAGCCGCCATTCCAGTAACCTCGGGTTTCCTCTACCCATGCTTCCCAGTAATCCACCGGGTATCGGACTCCCAAGGACAGATACAGCTTCAGAAATTCCAATCTGTGCGACCGGAAAAAGTCTTTCCGGCCATAGCGGAAGGTTTCAAATTTCACAGGATCCACTGTCTGAGGGTTATAAACCTCTTTCATTTTCTCCAAATCAAAGATCTCCGATAAAAGGGCTTCCTCCTCCGGCTTCAGCTCCCGCTCATTGGAGACTACCCGGGCAATCTGCTGCATGGGCACGGCGTAGGCCTCGGTCATGTCCGTCGATGGTACTTTCAGCAGCCAGAGAACAGGGTTAATCAATACCCAGCTGACAGCAAGCACTGCTGTCAGAACAGCCAAAAGAAGTTTGTTCTCCCGGCGAAGAGCCAATGCCAGCACTGCCAATGCAGCCAGCATGGCAAACCAGCCGTTGGTTCGCAGCAGGCAGACACCCAATGCGCCGATAACAAAGGCTATCCAGTTCCCCCGCCGGCCAATGCCCTTCAGCATCCGGTAGAAAGCGACCGCCATCAAAAGAGCGCTGGCTCCGAAGGGAATGTCTTTCCACAGGGTAACACTGTAGACGATGTTGTAGGGCAGAAGCCCGTAGACAAAGAACACTCCACCCAGGAACAGCTGCGGCACGCCGATCTGGTAAAGCGTCATTAAGGTATAGGCGAATATTGCTGCCACGAAAAGCAGCTGAAATACGTGATAAAATGCTACTGCACGGTTGATTTCCCCGAACAAGGCAAGCCCCAGCTTCACAAACACCTGAACCAACATGGTATGCCAGAAGGGCATTGTGTTGTTGTAATCTCCATTTAGAATCTGGGCAATCGTGGTATAGGAGTCTGTGGTCAGGACTCCGGGATACCTGGCGGCAAAAAGATAGCCGATGTCAATTACTGCGATCACTCCAAATGTAAGGAAGAAGAACCGTTTCGGGTGCTTTCTTTCCCCGGCAAGGGCTTTAGGGGCAGCAGCCGGAGCATGGCGGTGAGAATTTCATCCCCAACACAGAAGCCGCCGACCAAATCCATCAGCAGATTCAGCTTGCTTTGCAGGGCATAAAAGGGCTGGTACAGCTCGTAATTCCCCATCACTACCAGCAGTGCAAATACTCCCGCAAACAGGTGCAGAGCTGCAGGCCGCCGGATGGGATGCCGCCAGTTGTCGAGGAGCCCCGCCAATCCTGCCAGGCCACATAGAAGGAACACGCTGTAGTAAGTATCCGTTTCAGCCAGAGGGGACAGGTCTGCCAACCAGACGAAAATCAGCACTGCCTGGAAAAGAGCCAGATACTTTTTGCTCAAATACTTTTTCATTCTTTCCTCCCTTTTCCAAATTTTCAGGAAACCATAGATAAAATAATCGCTTTTTTAAAGGCTGTTTTACATCCATTCCTGCCAAGCGGCAGAAAACAATGACTGCGCCCGGGGAGCTAGCTGGTTCATTAAACCTTGCAACCAAATACCAGCTTTACGGTTGTGCCGATCATGCGTTACAGTTCGTGGTAGTAAAGACAGATATTCTGGTACGTGCCGTCCTTCATCCGGAAGCCGCCGGGGATGGTTCCGAGCAGAGTGAAGCCAAGCCGCTCATACAGGTGACGGGCGTGGATATTGTTCTCCACAACGGCGTTGAATTGCAGGAGCCGGAAATGGAGCTTTGCGGCCTGTTCAAGACAGTCGGACACCAGCTTTTCGCCGATATGCTCGCCCCGGCACGCGGAATCCACGGCGTAGCTGGCATTTGCGATGTGGCCGCACCGGCCGATGTTGTTGGGGTGGAGAATGTAAAGCCCCGCGACCCTGCCATCCAAGACGGCGACACCGCAATAGCTTTGGGACGCGAAGAAAGTACGCCCGCTTTCCTCGTTCAGGAATTCCTCCTGAGGAAACGCGACGCCCTCCTCCACGACCTCGTTCCAGATGCGCACCATGGCGGGAACGTCGTTTTCACTATATTTTCTGATTTCCATAGGATACCTCCGTATGCAGAATTTCTTTGCCACGGATTGTATCACAAACGCAGGGAAAATACAATCATTCCTGTCAGAAAAATGGGGAACATGCGTTTGTTGAACCCGTTAAATTGCGGTGCCTTTCGTCGGCACGAAAAACCGGCTCATGTCGGTGTGCTCCAATTCCAGCAGCTTTTCCTTTTTGCCGATTCCGCCCGCATAACCGGTCAGGCTGCCGTTTGTTCCGACCACCCGGTGGCAGGGGATGATGATGGAGATTTCGTTATGCCCGACCGCGCCGCCCACCGCCTGCGCGGACATCCGGGCAAGACCCTGCTTTTCGGCAAGCTGCCGGGCGATCTCGCCGTAGGTCGTGGTCTGTCCATAGGGAATCTGCAAAAGGATTTCCCATACGGCCTGACGGAATTCGGAACCGATGGGATGCAGCGGGGGCAGAAAATCCGGCTCTTTGCCGGTGAAGTAGATATCCAGCCAGCGCTTTACCTCTGTGATAATGGGCGTATCCGCTTCCGTATGCTCCTTTGGCAGGTTGTCGGCAAAGTATTTCTCCCCGTTAAACCACAGCCCGGTCAGTCCAATCTCGTCTGCGGCCAGCAGAATACCCCCCAGCGGGGAATCGTAATGCTGAATATATGTCATGGGTCATACCTCCATTTCCTGTTTTGCAACCCTATGGGAATTATAGCATAATTTGGTGCAATAAGCTACACGTATATTACGAATTTCGGTATCACAGAAAGTAAAAACTCCCGGACTGTCCACCAATGCACGGACAATTCGGGAGTTTTGCATGTAAAGCAGTCTTTTATAGGTTTACGGGCTGTGCTATGTTGATGACCCGCAGACCCATGCGGCGGGCATAGTTTACGGTATAGGCTGTTCCGCCGGTGGATTTGGTCAGATAACAGATGCAGACGCTGCTGCTATCGACCAGATGTCGGTTGCGCTTCTGCATACAGCCCCGAAAATAGTTTTCAGAGGAGTAAGTAACTATATCTGCGCGGCGTTTGATGTCCTCGTAGATGTTAACGCTATCTTGCGGCCAGCCGCGTGTTTGGTTGTGACAGGGCAGCACCAGAATCAGCCGAATCTGCGGATAATGCTCCCGTAAACGGAGAACGACTTGGGCGGCCAACGTATCAAAGCCCAAGGCACCTCCCGCGCTAAAATAGCAATAGCCCTGCTCAATCAGTGTGGTTAGTGTATCTTCCAGACATTTGGAGATCTTAGAAAGTTCTTCCGCCGGTAGTGTTCGGTGCCCGGTGAAGCAAACTGTCTTTATTTTAATATTTATCATCTGTAAACCACCGCCCTGTATGATAATAACACTTATAAACCATTATTGCAATATAAATGCAGCCTGAAAACAAATAAGTTTTCAGCATGTGTAGGCTACAATATAGCAAAAGGCGGTGAATGGTTATGACTGAGAAGGATTTCTCCTTGCGCTTGGCGAAGCTCCGGGAGGAAAAGGGCGTTTCCGCCCGTGATATGAGCCTGTCCATGGGGCAGAACCCCGGCTATATAAACAACATCGAAAGTGGTAAATCCATGCCGTCGCTTTCCGGTATCTTCTATATTTGCGAATATCTCGGGATAACTCCGAAGGACTTTTTTGATACGGATACCGCCAGCCCTTCCAAGGCAAATGAGCTTTATGTCATTGCCAAAGGGCTGAGTAACGAGCAGCTGGACAATTTGATTGCATTGGCTAAAGGCCTGCGGAAATAGATTGCAAGCTGTAATGCGCGGAGGCGATGAAAATGAGTGAAATTGCAAAAATCATTGGCCAACGCATTCGGAACTACCGGACACAGAAGGGACTCAGTCAGGAAAAGCTTGCAGAGCTCGCTGGTTGTCATCCCACTTATATAGGGCAACTGGAACGCGGCGAGAAAAATGCCACGCTGGAAAGCGTGGAGAAAATCGCGTCTGCCATGGACGTCTCCCTTTCTCAGCTGTTTGACAAGCTGGGCAAAAGCGGGAATGACAGCATTGCGTCCAAATGCTATGACCTGGTCGCATCGAAGACCGAAGCGGAACAGGCGCAGCTTTATAAAATGTTGCTGGAAATGGACAAATATAAGAATCAATAAAAAGAACGTGGTGCCGCCCGGAAAGGATGGCACCACGTTTCAGGTGGTCAACAAAACGAAAAATCCCCGAAATCGTAGGATTTCGGGGATTTGACTTGAAACTTTGAGTAAAAAGTTCGGAAATCAGCGCTTGCTGAACTGCGGAGCGCGACGGGCGGCTTTGAGGCCGTACTTCTTTCTTTCCTTCATTCTGGGGTCGCGGGTCATGAAGCCGGCGGCCTTCAGAGAAGCGCGGTACTCGGGGTTTAGAGTGACCAGGGCGCGGGAAATGCCGTGGCGGATGGCGCCGGCCTGACCGGAAACGCCGCCGCCGGCGACGGTGACAACGATGTCAACCTTGCCCAGCAGATCGGTGGTGACCAGGGGCTGACGGACGATCAGCTTCAGGGTCTCCAGACCAAAGTAGTCGTCGATCTCACGACCGTTGACAATGATGGAACCGGTGCCGTTCTCGTAGACGCGAACGCGGGCAACGCTGGACTTACGACGGCCGGTGCCGTAAAAATACTTCTTCTTGCTCTCGTACATTCTAAGTTACCTCCAAATTAGTCCAGATTCCAAACTTCGGGCTTCTGGGCAGCGTGGGGATGCTCGGCGCCCTTGTACAGGTGCAGGCGGGTCAGAGCGTTCTTGCCCAGGGTGTTCTTGGGCAGCATGCCCTTGACGGCCAGCTCAACGGCGTAGTCGGAGCGGGCAGCCATCATGTCGCGGGCCTTGGTCTCCTTCAGACCGCCGATCCAGCCGGACACACGGTAGTACTTCTTCTGCTCGGCCTTCTTGCCGGTCAGAACAGCCTTGTCGGTGTTGATGATGATGACATTGTCACCGCAGTCAACGTTGGGGGTGAAGTCGACCTTGTGCTTGCCGCGAAGCAGGTTAGCGGCGGCGACAGCGGTACGGCCCAGGGGCTTACCGGCAGCGTCGATCACATACCACTTGCGCTCCAGGGTCTCCTTTTTCAGCAGAGTAGTGGACATTATGATTTCCTCCAATTTGGATTAAAATATTTTGACATTCTCAGACACCTGAAGTATAATGCCTTCAGGACGCTTGAACTTTATACCACATTAAAAATCAAATGTCAACAGCATTTTTGAGAAATTTTATGAAATCCTGAACGATCTTCCAAATGCTCGAAAATACTCACGAATACTCTCGTTTTCTAGCGTCCTATTTTAAGCGATTTTCGGAGGAAAAACAACTATGCAAAAGCTGATGGGACTGGTTCGGCGGTGCGTGGACGACTATAATATGATCGAGGCGGGCGACCGCATTGCCGTGGGCGTGTCCGGGGGGAAGGATTCCCTCGCGCTGCTGATCCTGCTGGCGGGGCTGCGGGAATACTTTAATAAGCCTTACGAACTGGAAGCGATCACCATTGATATGGGGCTGGGGATGGACTATTCTCAGGTCGCGGCGCTGTGCGAGCAGTGGAGTGTGCCGTACACCGTGGTGAAAACGGAGATCGCCCCCATTATTTTTGACTACCGCAAGGAGAAAAATCCCTGCTCCATGTGCGCCAAAATGCGCCGGGGGGCGCTGAATCAGGCGATTCTGGACAAGGGCTTCAACAAGCTGGCGCTGGGACACCACTACGACGACGCGGTGGAGACGTTCCTCATGTCGCTGCTGTTCGAGGGGCGCATCAACTGCTTCCAGCCGGTGACCAACCTTGACAGAACCGGCATTGTGCAGATCCGCCCCATGCTGTACATTCACGAGAAGACGCTGGACAATTTCGCGGCGCGGATGAACCTGCCGGTGCTGCAAAACCGCTGTCCTGTGGACAAAATCACGAAGCGGGGGGAGGTCAAGCAGCTGATCTTCGAGCTGAGCAAGACCTATCCCGAGCTGAAAGAGCGGATTTTCGGCGCGATGCAGCGTTACCCGCTGGCGGCGTGGGAGCCGAAGGGGCGGTATAAGCGGCCCAAGGATGAGGAATCCGAAAACTGAACAGTGCCTGTATAAATCGCCTTCTTGTGGGAAAACTTTTCCATAAGGAGGCGGTAAATTATGGTAAAAGGCATTTCTCGTCAGGTGATCGTGGTGCATTCTCCCGACCCGAAGCTGTTTGAACAGGCGATTTTCATTCTCAAGGACAACGCGGTGGGGGAGGGGATCACCGACGAGGCGCTTCTGAAGGAAGCCCAGAGGGCCATCCACACCGGCGATCGGTCGAAAAAGAAGCGGCATCTGTACCTTTACGGCGCAGTGTGGGCGGCGGGCGGCGCGCTGCTGACGGGGGTGACTTGGCTGATTACGGTATTGTTTTAAGGTTGCGAAGCGGCTCGATTTGTGATACAATTCCCCATATTGCTGCGGGCGGCGGAGTGCCGCCCAGAGGGAAATTTTTCCTGCGGATGAGGTGATAAGTATTGCGAATCGGAACGATCGAAGTGAAAAATCCCGTGTTCCTCGCGCCCATGGCCGGGGTCACGGACTGGGCTTTCCGCACCATATGCGCCGAGCTGGGGGCGGGGGTCACCGTGACGGAAATGGTGTCCTCCCGGGCGCTGGTGTACCGGGATCAGAAAAGCGCGAAGCTGCTCCGGAAAAATCCAGGCAGCATCTGCGGCGCGCAGATTTTCGGAAACGACCCGGACACCATGGCGGAGGGGGCGCGGCTGGCGCTGGAAATTTCCGGCTGTGACTTTCTGGACATCAACATGGGCTGCCCCATGCCCAAGGTTGCGAACAACGGCGACGGCTGCGGCCTGATGCGCACGCCGGAGCTGGCGGGGAAGATCGTGGAGACTGTGGTCAAAGCGGTGGACGTACCCGTTACCGTTAAATGCCGCTTAGGCTGGGACAAGGGCAGCATCAACGTGCTGGAATTTACCCGGCGCATGGAGGACAGCGGCGCGGCCATGGTGGCCGTTCACGGGCGTACCCGGAGTATGCTCTACAGCGGCACTGCCGACTGGGACGCTATCCGCAAGGTCAAGGAGCAGCTGACCATCCCCGTCATTGCCAACGGCGACATCACCGGCGGCGAGGCGGCGGTGCGGTGCCTGAAACGTACCGGTGCAGACGGGCTGATGATCGGCCGGAGCGTGTTCGGCGACCCATGGATTTTTCAGGAGGTCAACGCCGCCCTTGCTGGGGAAGAATATGCAGGACGTCCTTGTCTAAAAGACCGGGTGACGGTGGCGGTGCGGCAATTCCAGCTTGCTGAGGAAGACCACGGCGAACACATTGCCTGCCTGGAAGCCCGGAAGCACTTCGCCTGGTACTTAAAGGGCGTTCCCCACAGCGGGTACTATAAAAATCAAATCTCGTCTCTGACCACCATGGAGGATATCTACCGGGTGGCGAAAGATGTAGTGCGGGATTTAGCGTAACGTCCAATTATTTCCACTGATAAAAAATCGGCCGCTTCATATTCTAACCCATGAGGTGAGAGTATGAAGCGGCTTTTGGCGTCCATATTGATTTTGCCCATGCTGGTGCTGCCGGTTCAGGCGGAGACCATCAAATGGGTGGATTTTAACGTGTCCTATGAGTCCATGAAGTACGCGCTGGATCAGGACATTGCGACCTTTGAACAGGAAAAGCACAACTCGTGGATCGACATATTGGCGTTGGCGGCCTGCCGCACCGGGGGAAAGTGCGGGCTTGCTTCAGTGAAGCAGGCAGTTGCTGATTTGAAAAAGGACAAGCAGCCGGAACAGCTGCTGGGCGACCTGTACAAATACTATGACTACTACCACCGGGCGTACACGGCCGCGCTGGGCGGCCTGGTAGGCAGCTACGCCATCGAAAAGGACGGGCAGTGGGTGGCGACCTATGGCTTAAAGGCGTTCTCACCAATCGCGTCGGGGTACGGCTACAGCCACTGCGACGATTTCGGCGTGGCGCGTTCCTTCGGCTTCCGGCGGAAGCACCTGGGCAACGACCTGATGGGCGCTTTAGGGACGCCCGTTGTGGCGGTGGAGGGCGGCGTGGTGGAAGCCATGGGCTGGAACCGGTACGGCGGCTGGCGGGTGGGCATCCGCAGCTTTGACAGCCGGCGCTACTATTATTACGCCCACTTGCAGAAGGATACGCCCTTCGCCCCGGGGCTTGCCGAGGGGGACACCGTGCAGGCGGGGGATGTCATCGGCTTCATGGGCAGAACCGGCTATTCCGACCGGGAAAACGTCAACAACATCGAGACGGTGCATCTGCACTTCGGTCTGGAACTGGTGTTCGACGAGAGCCAGAAGGAATGCAATTCGGAGATCTGGATCAATGTCTATGACATTGTCCGGCTGCTGTCCGGCCACAGGAGCAGCATTCAGCGGACGGAAAACGGCTGGGGCAGGGTATACCCCTATCGAGATTTGGACTGGGAAGAATATCCTAAGACGCTACCATAAAAAACGGGATGCAGAGGGTTCTGCATCCCGCCGGTCTGTCAAATACCCCCTGCTTCCAGCAAACGAAAGCAGGGGTTTTCCGTAAATAGGGCAGTAACAGGCAAATAGCAGTGTATAATTCACTTGCCAAGTAGATTGAATGACGCACCTCTTGCCTCTCCCTATGGGAGAGGTGGCTGAGCGAAGCGAAGACGGAGAGGGTACGCAAGGGTGTAAAGCCCTCTCAGTCACCTGCGGTGACAGCTCTCCCAGAGGGAGAGCCAAGGCTGTCAGAGGGTTCTGCATCCCGCAAATTTTGACGTTATTCCACCGTCACATGGTTTTCCTCCAGCGCCTTCTGGATGGCGACCGCAAGGATGGGGGCAAAGACGAGGGCGACCACGGCGTTGAAGGCGGTGGCGGGGAGTTTGGCGACGACGGTAAGCAGCGCCGCGTCGGGGGTCAGACCCTTGATGAGCAGGCCGCTGTAGAAATAGCTCTTGGCGAGATACAGCGCCGCGTAGGTCAGCGCTCCGGCAAGCGTGGCGAGAAGCGCTTTGACATAGCCAAATTTCTTTCCGCCCGCCCGGATGATAAGACCCGCGACAAGGCCGTAAGCACCCTTGGTCAGGAAGGTGATCCAGCACTCGGAAATGTACAGCGGGTTCATGATATCATAAATGGCGGAGCCGAGACCGGAGGCCAGACCGCCCAGCCAGGGACCCAGCAGAATGCCGCTGAGTGCGCACATGATGTTGCCCAGGTGGAAGGACGTGGTTCCTGCAATGTCCAGAGGCAGTGTGACGCGAAGTGTGGAACCGGCCACGGTCAGAGCCGCCATCAGCGCCGCGAACACGATTTTCCGTGTGGTCAGGGTATGATTCTTTTCCATTTGAATTACCTCCCGAATTGGTTTGAATGTAGTATAGCAAGTTCTGGCTATAAATATAGTGCCAAAATCATGATATAAAATAATGCCAGATGAATTATGGTCAGGAAATACGAATGGATTTACCAAAATAAACTAAAAACCCCGAAAGCACTGTACAGAAATTGAAAAGGATGTTATAATGCCGTCAGGTCAATTACGAAAGGGGAACTTTATCAATGAGACTGATTCGCGCCAAAGATTATAACGACGTGAGCCGCAAGGCCGCCAATATTATCGCTGCCCAGATCTATCTGAAGCCCGACTGCGTGCTGGGTCTGGCAACCGGCAGCAGCCCCGTGGGTACTTACAAGGAACTGATCGCCAAGTATGAAGCCGGCGATCTGGACTTCTCCAAGGTCAGAACCGTGAACCTGGACGAGTACGTGGGCCTGACCAAGGATCACGACCAGAGCTACGCCTACTTTATGCGCTCCAACCTGTTCGACCATGTGAACATCGATCAGGCCAACTGCAACATTCCCAACGGCATGAACCCCGACGCGGAAGCGGAGTGCGCCCGGTACGATGCCATCATCGACGCTTTCGGCGGCGCTGACCTTCAGCTGCTGGGCCTCGGCCCCAACGGTCACATCGGCTTCAACGAGCCTGCGGACGCTTTTGTCAAGGGCACCAACAAGGTGGCTCTGACCGCTTCCACCATCGACGCCAACGCCCGCTTCTTTGCTTCCCGGGACGACGTGCCCACCCACGCCTACACCATGGGCATCGGCTCCATCATGAAGGCAAAGCGCGTTCTGCTGGTGGTCAACGGCGAGAAGAAGGCACAGGCCGTGAAGGACTGCTTCTTTGGCCCCATCAAGCCCCAGGCGCCCGGCTCCATCCTCCAGCTGCACCCCGACTTCACGCTGGTCGCGGACGAGGCGGCTCTGTCTCTGGTGAAGGATCTGCTGTAATCGTTGAATAGTATGTCCCGGAACGGCCTGCCGTTCCGGGACGTTTCTTTGCATATTATTCCAAGAAATGGGTATCCTTTCCGAAGAAAGGAGTCTCAGATTATGGACTTTATGAATTCGGAAACCAGAAAGAATCTGGTTCGTTCCTTCGCCGGGGAATCTCAGGCGCGGACACGCTACACCGTCTACGCCGGGGTGGCGCGGAAGGAAAACTTTGAATGGATCGCGAGAATTTTTGAGGAAACGGCGGCAAACGAAACCGTCCACGCGGAGGAATTTCTGGAAATGCTGAAACGCCTGGGCGGCTGCGCCGAAAATGTGGACCTGAGCGCAGGCTATCCCTTCCAGCTGGGGACGACGGCGGAAAATCTTGCCTTCGCAGCCAACGGAGAGAAGGACGAGCATGACGACGTTTACCCCGGCTTCGCAGAAATGGCGCGGCGGGAGGGCTACAATGATGCGGCGCGTCTGTGGATGCAGATCGCCCGGATCGAGGGCGTCCACCATAACCAGTTCCAGTCCCTTGAGCAGCAGCTGAGTAAGGGCGAACTGACGGAAAAGCAGGAGCCTATCCGCTGGCGCTGCCTGAACTGCGGCTACACCTATGAGAGCACCCGCGCCTGCGACCCCTGTCCTGTCTGCGGCAAAAGCGCCGGATGGCAGGAGGGCGAGCTGGATAAGAAGGAAATGCGCACATGAGAAACTTCTCCATCCCCCTGAAAACGGGGGTTACATAGGATAATGTCAGAACTTTTGCAACTTCCTGTTTACAGATGCCGGGTTTATGTGTTATGATATCGCGTAGTATCATAAGATAGCAGAGGTTACGCGCGATGGATTATATTGTATTGGATATGGAATGGAATCAGCCCTGGCCGGGGTCTCCTTCCTCCAAAAAGGTGCTGCCTGTGGACATCCGGGGGGAGATCATCCAGATCGGCGCCGTCCGGGTCTCGGAGGAGCAGTTTGTTCAGGATGAATTTCAGATCATGGTGAAACCAAAGTATTACCGGCACTTAAACCGCCGGGTCAGCAAGCTCACCGGCATCAAGGAAGCCCGCCTGCGGGATGAGGGCGTGCCGTTCCCCGAGGCAATCGAAAAGTTCCGGGGGTGGTGCGGCGACGACGTGGTGTTTCTGACCTGGGGTTTTGACGATATCGGCATTCTGCGGGAAAACCTGCGGCTTTTCGGCCTGGATGAAAAATTCACGGAGAAGTGGTACAACGCCCAGATGATCTTCAACGCCCAGACCGACGGCTCCACCTCCCAGAAGGCGCTGAAAACCGCCATGGAAATGTTCAGCATCGAGGCGACCCGCCCCGCCCATGATGCTCTGGGCGACGCCTATCACACGGCGCTGATCTGCGCCATGCTGGATTTGAAAAAGGGTGCGCGGGAGTATGACGCGGCGCTGAAAAGCCACGAAAACGGCTTCCACGGCGCGGAGCTTCCCGGCTGCATTGCCCGGAAGGTGTTCTATGACTATGCCGACAAGCGGGAAGCTTTGGCTGCCATGTCCGGGGAGGAGAACAAGTGCCCCGTCTGCGGCGGACGGATGCTGGGTTCCCGGTGGTTTTCCCAGCCCGGACACCGGTATATGGACTTGGCCGCCTGTCCGGAGCATGGAAAATTCCTCATTCGGGTACGGCTATCCCAGCAGCCCGACGGCTTGACCCGTGTCAGCCGGCTGACCTATGAGGCCACCTCCGAAGCGGCGGAAGCCTACGCCCGCCGTGCGGAAAAGGCTGACCCGGAGGAAACGCCCCGTCCCCGCCGCCGGCGCAGGAGAAGCAGCGCGGCAAAGCAGGAAAACAAGGGAGAATAAATAGTACACAGGCGCACCCTGACCGGGTGCGCCTGAACATTTTCAAAAGAACCATTTCACCGTCCATGACGCCATGAGAAAGCCGATAAAATCCGCAAACAGCGCCGCAGGTAGTGTGTAGCGTGTCTTTTTGATGCCCGCCGCGCCAAAGTAGACGCTGATGGTGTAAAAGGTCGTCTCCGTGGAACCCAGCATCACCGCTGCCGTGCGGCCGATCTGGGAATCCACGCCGTACTGCGCCATCAGCTCTGCCCCGACGGCGAGGGCGGCGCTGCCGCTGATGGGGCGAACGAGTACAAGCATGGCAGTCTCCGGCGGAATACCGAAGAAGGAAAAGACCGGGGCGAAAAATTTGCTCAGAAGTGCCACCGCCCCGGAAGCCCGGAGCATATGAACGGCGGTCAGTAGCAGAACCAGTGCCGGGAGGATGGTCACAAGCAGCTTCAGCCCATCCGCGCCGCCCTGAAGCAGAAGATCATAGGTGTTTTCCCGCTTCCCGAGAGCCAGCGCCGCCGCCAGAAACAGAAGCACCGGAACAACATAATCCGTCATTTCCGCCATACCTTTCCCAGCAGCCAGGCTGCCGTGACTCCCAGCCCGGCAGAGCAAAGGCTTGTGACCCATACCGCCGGAAGAATGTCAAAGGGGGCCGCGCAGCCCAGGGCGCTGCGGACAGCCGCCACATTCGCCGGGATCAGCTGGATGGAGGCGGTGTTCAGTACGATCAGACGGCAAAGCTCGTCCGTGGCGGTGCCGCCCCGCTTCATCCGCCGTGCCGCCTGAATGCCCATGGGGGTGGCGGCGTTGCCAAGACCGAGAAAATTGGCACAGATGTTGGCGCTCAGGCTTCCTGCCAGGGCGGCATCCTCCCGGGTGCTGGGAAACACCCGGTGCAGCAGGGGACGCAGAAGCCGGGAGAGCATCTGCGTGATTCCGGCGTGCTCCATCAGCCGCCCCGCGCCCGTCCACAGGCACAGGCTCCCCGCCATGGACAGGGCAAGCTGTATCCCGGCCTGTGCGCCGCTGACCGTCGCCGCCGCCAGCGCGCCGCCGTTGCCCAGAATCAGCGCGCAGAGAATGCTTGTAAGAACAATGCCCGTCCATATCCAGCTCATGACCATACGCATTCCTCCCCTAAGGAATCTCTGAATAAACCGCCTTCGGCTGAGCTGAAATCTTCTGCCGCCAGCCCTCGCCGATTTGATCAGAGGTTCCTTAACGCATGGTATGCGGATAAGAAATGGAAAAGAATGAAAACCTTTCGACAAAAATTGCAGTTTATCGCAAAAAGTATTTGACTACGGTTGATAAAATAAGTATAATGATAATGCAAATAAGCCGTTGAAAAGGCAAAGAAGGGAGCTGACCGCAATGAAGTCTACGGGCATTATCCGAAAGGTAGATGAGCT
>ERZ808246.1752-NODE-1752-length-14828-cov-16.385501_pt1 | contig 14828 bp, 11 predicted proteins | sample MGYA00521083_ERZ808246 | MGnify/ENA primary metagenome ERZ808246 (study PRJEB31516, sample SAMN03275577) | gut metagenome | biome: mammalia-associated habitat; material: feces | host: Papio cynocephalus | place: Kenya | collected 2012-07-07 ...
ACGCCCGAAACGGGTGTTCAGATGCCTTGAAACGGTGATGCCGTTGCGCCGGAACCGCGATGCCGTTGCGCCGGAACGGTGATGGCGTTGCGCCGGAACGGGGTAGCCGTCTCGCCGATGGAGTAGACTCCGAGGGGCGGCAAAAGGCTGCACTAACGTTCCGCCCAAGGCTTCGCGCGCCCCGCCCAAACTTTTGCCGAGAGGTCCCCCAATCCTGCCCATCCTGTAAATCCTGTCTAAAAGTTGAAACTCGTTAGACCCTCTGTCCCCTCCCCTAATCTACAATTCTACAGCTCTACACGGCTAAATTCATCTCACGCGGAGGAGACGCGGAGAACTCGGAGGGATGGGGGCCTATCGATATCAGCCGTGGAGATCGGGAGAACGTGGAGAAGGGGTTTTAGACAGGATTGGCAGGATTGGGAGGCCTCTCTGCGTGAGATAAATTTAACCGTGTAGAGAATGTAGATAATGTAGAATGTGTGGCCGTGGGTCGCCTCCTACGGTAGGGGCGGCAGTCCCCTGCCGCCCGCACGGTAATTGGCCGTGTAGAGGTGTAGAATTGTAGAGGGGGGGGTGGAACCGTGTAGAAAATGTAGAGAATGCAGAATGGGGATGGGGACCTATCGATATTGGCCGTGGAGATCAGGAGAACGTGGAGAAGGAGGGGAAGTTTTTAGACAGGATTGACAGGATTTGGAGGCCTCTCTGCGTGAGATAAATTTAACCGTGTAGAGAATGTAGATAATGTAGACGAGGGGGCCGCTCGCTAATTGTCCGTGGAGATCGGGAGAACGTGGAGAAGGGGTTTTGGACAGGATTTACAGGATGGGCAGGATTGGGGGCCGCATCCCGCCTGTCCCAGTTGTCCTGTTCCTCCTGCCTTGTCCCCTGCCGCCCGCACGGTAATTGGCCGTGTAGCGGTGCGAATTGCAGACTGGGGCCGAATGAAAATAGCCGTTCTTCCGCTTTCGCGATCGCCCCCCTCTCCTTTGCCGCTTTCGCTCTCCACCCCCCCGGACGCCCCGTCCCGGACGTCTCGCGACAAGGTACGCTTTTCGGAAATCCGCAACATATAGCATTTAGGGGCAGAAAATGATATAATATTTGACACGGTATAAATCTACGCGGCAGAAAGGATGTTTCCCATGACCTTGAGCTATAAAATTTCATTGAATTGCAGTGGTTACAATGTGAATCGCGCAGACATACGCGAAGCGACCGGTATATTACCAATCTCTCAAAAGATTCTGGACGCGACTGATTTTGAGCAGGTTTGCAGTTCTCTTATATGTGACATAGGCCATATTGCGTATTATATTCGAACGGAAGGGAGACAATGAAAATGAAAACCGTTTCATTGCCGCCTAGAGCGCACACGCTTATTTCAGCGACGCGACACATTGGGTATTCCCTTGAGTCCGCAATCGCAGATCTTATAGACAATTCTATTGCCGCCGAGGCAAGAAACATTGACATCGACTTCATTGATTCGACCGAGTCGTACATCGCAATCATCGACGATGGATTTGGCATGTCAGAAGATGAATTGACGAATGCGATGCAGTATGGTTCTTCTGATCCTTCCAGCACTCGTTCCGAGAATGATCTTGGCAGATATGGGTTAGGACTGAAAACCGCATCAATGTCACAATGTACGAAGGTGACCGTTGTGTCCAAGAAGAATGGTAAGATGGCGGCTCAACGATGGGATTTGGATTACATTCGCAGTCATAAGGACGAAGTGTGGCCTCTAATAAAGCTGGCCGAAAATGAGATTGAGAAGCTACCTCTAGTCGGCACGCTCTCTTCCAGAGCGAGTGGAACCCTGGTCGTATGGCAAAATATCGATTTCGGTGGTTCATATGACGAGACGACATTTGACGACGAGATGCACAAGGCAATGGAACATATGTCCCTTGTGTTCCATAGATATCTTTATGGCGAAGACGGAATAAGGAAGTTAAATATTCGCGTCAATGGCCGCATGTTGACGCCCAAGGATCCATTCCTGCAGCATGTTCAAGGCGAGAAGCACGGTCATCAATGCAAGGCGACACAATCACTTGGTTCTGGCAAGAGCAAAATCACATTACAGGCATTTGTCCTGCCTCATGAAAAAGAACTAACCGATGAAATGCGCCGTCTGCTCGGAGCTGACAAGCTACTTCGGCGAACGCAGGGGTTTTACATATACAGGAACAAGCGGTTGATAACATACGGGAATTGGCACGGGCTTCGTGCACAGGGCGAGTTCTTCAAGCTCGCCCGCGTGAAAGTGGACATCCCGAATTCGCTTGACCTTGAATGGTCGCTCGATGTCAAGAAATCGGTTGCTATTCCGCCTAAGAAGATTGTGGCGCACTTGAAGGCGTATGTCGATTCAGTTGTTCGGCAAAGTGTAAATGCTATCCGAGTTCAGGTGTTTGGACGAAAGCCAAGATCGGACAGACCGGATATTCACCCTTGGAACACGCGAGTCGCAGATGGAGTCGTGACTTCCGTTCAGATAAATAGGAATCATCCCGTTGTTCGCGCGGCGTTGGAATCCGGAGCGGTAGCCGAGAAACTACTTGTGATGCTTGAACGCACATTGCCTATTGACACGATCTACTATAGCCGTAGCAACGAACGGAAACTCGACAATGAGATGCCTTTATCTGAAGATGAACTTGTGGACATGCTTAAAGGTCTAATCTCGACGATACCGAAAGGAATGGCAAGGAAAAACGCATTCCGAACATTTCTTATAAGCGATCCGTTCGCCATGTGTGCAGATAAGTTGGCTATGCGAGAAGAGGAGGTGCTGAATGCGACTGTCTGACAAGGGCAAGATGATCTTGGACATGATGTTGGTGACGTATGCTCATGCTTCCGATGCAAACGCATCTGTTCCAGAGGACGAAATGCGTGGGGAGCTGTCAAAGCTCGTCTCATATTTTGCCCACGATGAAATTTCTGCCGAAGAACAGAGCTTTATACTAAGGAAATTGATTTATAGTGTCGGCGTTTTTAAGCCGATGGACGAGGCCATAGTTGACGAGTCCGCATACAAGCATCAGTCGCCAGATTGGTTTACACGCATCAAAGACGAACACAACAGCTGGTTTAATGCGTACAAGGCAAGGCTTTGTCAGAAAGACTGGAGCCCGAATGTGATTCGCGAGTTGGACAGAAGCTCAGACGCGATAATGAATTATCTCGGCAACCCCAAGAGCAAAGCGTTCAATGTCCGTGGTCTCATTATGGGCGACATCCAGTCCGGGAAGACTGCAAATTTCATCGCTCTTTGCAATAAGGCCGCCGATGCCGGATATCGGGTCATAATAGTCACCGCCGGAATCATAGAAAAGCTTAGACGGCAAACGCAGGGGCGGCTGGAAAAGGAATTCATCAACCTTATAGCGGCCAAACCAGTCGTTACACTGACCGGAACAAACTATGATTTTAAGAAGGAGCAAGGTAAAAACCCTGTCCATGTGTTTAGGGATGACGTGCCAGTTCTTTGCGTCGTGAAGAAGAATGTGAAAGTTCTCCAATATCTGTACAAATGGTTGCAGAAAGGAGTAGCTGCAAATTCCGAAACTGGTGACGTACTCCTTCCTTGGTCTCTTCTATTTATTGACGACGAAGCAGACAATGCTTCTATCAACACTAGGGAGCTCTCCGAAGAAGCTGACCCGACTAGGACAAACGAATTAATAAGAAGAATACTCAAATCGTTTACAAGATCGTCCTATGTCGGCATAACAGCCACGCCGTTCGCAAATGTGTTCATTGATCCGGACACGGAAAACAAAGTTGTTGCGGATGACCTGTTCCCTCAAAGTTTTGTGTATCGCCTCACGACACCATCCAATTACTTTGGAGCAGAAAGGCTTTTTGCGCTGGGTTCTCCGTATCTGAAATTGATTGATGATATTGAGTTCTGGCTACCGGCGTCACACAAGAAGGAGGACTATCCATCTGGCAGCATGCCGTTGTCTCTACGTACTGCCATAGGGTATTTCCTCCTTGTCAACGGAGTAATGGATGTAATGGGCGAAACCGGCGATACCGTTGGTCATAGATCCATGATGATTCACATAAGCCGATTCATTCCAATTCAGAATAGGCTGGTTGATATTGTTGAAGCATATGTCAAGCGGCTGACAATTCGAATTTCCAATTACTGTTGCTCTCCAGACAAAGCGGAAAGGATTGAAGAATTGCGGTTTTTACATAAAATCTGGGATGGTTTTGGTCTTGCCGCGCATTGTAATTCAATGTCTTGGTGTGAATTCCTGTCTCAATATCTGCATAATGCAGTCAGGGCGGTTGAAACCGTGGTGGTGAACAGCGGAAGGAGTGCAACCTCGCTTGAATACGAGAATTCGGACAAGAGAGTCATTGTAATAGGCGGGAATGCCCTGTCTAGAGGTCTTACTCTTGAAGGACTTGTCGTCAGTTACTTCAGACGAAACACTATGATGAGTGACACGCTCCTTCAGATGGGTCGATGGTGTGGCTACAGAGATTCTTATCAGCCGCTTGTTAGAGTATGGATGCCGGAGCATGCACTTGATGATTTTGGCTACGCCAGCGATATCTCCGATGATATTTCAGGCATGTTCCACCAAATTGTGGAGCAAAAGGGAACTCCCAAGGAATTTGCATTCCGTATACGTAAGTCTCCAGGAGCCATGCTACCTACCGCTCGTAACAAGATGCGATCTGCCACAAGGGTGAACTTCCCTGTCATCCTGTCGGGGCATGCCATCGAAACTCCACGAATGAGGAACGATGCTTCCATCATAGCGGACAACAATGAAGCGGTTGTGAACTTTATACTAGAGAATGTATCACTTCTTGAAAGCGGTGGAGATAGGCCGAAAATGAGATTTCTCAGAGGCGTAAAGACCGATTCAATATCCAGGATGCTTTCGCGATTCAAAGCCGGAATGATGAGTTATGGGTTTATGATTCCGCAGATCGAGGACTACATATCGAAGATGCGTACAGACTGGGATGTAGCGGTGGCATATGACGATGGGGGAAACGCTTTCGATGCTTGCGGGAAGTTGCCTTTCCCGGTCAAGAAATCTGCTCGGAAACTCGCTGTGACTAGCGCCGGCAGAGAAATAGTGGTCAGTGGCACGAAGCTGAAGGTGACATCAGGCGGTGTTATGGGCTACATCTTGACATTGGATGAACGGCAAAAGGCGGTAGCCAGATTTCATTCGATTCGTGGGAATGAACGACGGGAACCGCCAGACAGTCTCTATCTTCATGAAGCGAAGATTCTTGGCAAGCGACCTCTTCTTGTACTGCAATACGTCACGATGTCCTCATTGTGCGAAGAATCGGTTGGCGAGCCGGCGGCAAAGGAGTTCTTTGCTCTCAGCTTTGGATTCCCCGGATCGAAAGATGACCAGCAGGAAGAGGAGTTTTATTTTACGCGCCATGCCTACGAAGAGGTGTCACTACAGGAATATTTCAATTCAGAAACGGAGGACTGAACATGGACTTCAAGACATTCATGGCTCGCATAACCTCGGTGGAGAAATCGCCGCAAAAGTACTTCATCGTGGACCCTGATTTGCCTCTCTCTGTGTATTTCGGTCTAGACAACCTTAGCCGACCGACATTGTTGATAGAAGACATTGGAAAGACTTTTAGTGTTTCCGACATACCGTCGACAGCTCAGATACATGTGCGCTCGTTTATGAATAACAGTAAGGCCTGTCTTTCATTTTCTCTGCTTTCGCCAGGACGCAGGGATGTATTCAATACTCTCTGCTACGATCTGTTTGAGTCCACAAGGAAGGAAACTAGAGATCTAGCGTTGATGAGTCTCCTGTTGCGATTCTCCGCTTGGCTAGCGCTCCTCAAGGGAACGCGTCCAGGTGTCATGTCATTGCAAGAGCAGCGAGGCCTTGCGGCTGAACTTATGGCACTTGTTTATTTTGCTGAGAAAAAGGGATTCGGGGCGGCTATAGACGCTTGGGTTGGGCCTTTCAAGTTAGACAAGGATTTTGAATTCTTCGACCACTGGGCGGAAATCAAAAGTTGCAAAGTCAGTTCAACGACAGTGAGCATCTCGTCGATAGAACAGCTCGATGCTACGATGGACGGCCGTCTTATTGTCTACAGGATAGACCAAGCGCCCGAAAACAAAGAAGATGCCTATTCTCTGAAAGATGTTGTTGACAAGGCGAGAAATGCCGCGACAAATGTAGCGGAACGAACTTTGCTCGAAAACAAGTTGTTGTTGTCCAAGTATGTTGACACTGAGACAGAATATCAAAAGAAGAAGTTTAAGACATACAGTCGTGATTTTTACAGAGTCGATTCGCAGTTCCCATGCCTTCGCAGGGATGGTGTCAATCCCGCCATAACAGCATGCCAATATTCCATAAGCCTTCCTGCAATCGAAGCATTTAAGGAGGATGGACAATGACCATCGACAAGAAGAAACAGATGGAGCAGGACGCTCTGGAATATCGCGACGAACTGCTGATTGATATCCAGAACGAACTTGCATTGAACGGAAAGACCGGCGAAGAGGCCTTCGCCGAGAGGGCGACTTTTGAGTTGGAACAGTCAGAATTGATCGATGACTACAACCCAGCTTTCTTTGATAATGGACTTTCTGGGAAGAGGCATTGTCACATTAACGGGTATTCGTTTTCCACCGTCGATGGGTTCTTGAGCCTGTTTGTTACGAAATATGGTGGTGACGAAGTTCCGGAGCGAATGGGTTTGCCAGATGTGCGTCCTGTCGTAGAGGCCGCCATAAACTTTATCGTGGACAGGAAGCAACTCAAGGAGAACGCTTCAGATGCGACAGATTATGTCGACTGTATTGAGCTCATGGACAGCCACATGGGCAATACGGAATCATCAATCAGAAAGTTTCGGATTTATCTTCTGACCGATGGTGTCGTAACGGATAATGTTCGCAAGGCAAAATTCCCCGACATTGACGGGAAGCCTGTAGAACTTTTTGCCTATGATATAGTCTCAATTTATGGCTTGACAATTGCCGGAGAGGGACGCGGCACTCTTCAGATTGACTTCGAGGAGTTCAAGCCCCATGTGGTTCGTTGCGTCTCGGCAGGTGAATCAAGCGGCACAAATCAATTCCACTATGAGAGTTACATGGGCGTAATTCCGGGTGTCGTTCTCGCGGATATTTATGATGAACATGGGGCAAGGCTCCTTGAAGGAAATGTCCGTTCGTTTCTGTCCACAAAAGGAGCCGTCAACAAGAAAATACGCGAAACAATCCTGAGAGCACCCGAACAGTTCTTTGCTTTCAACAATGGGATATCCGTCACGGCATCTAACGTAAGGTTTGATGCTTCCGGCAATCTTTCTTATGCGGAAGAGTTTCAGATAATAAATGGCGGACAGACCACGGCCAGCCTTTCTAATGCAAGGTTCTCGGACAAGGCCGACCTTTCTAAGATTAATGTCCTGATGAAGTTGACTGTGACGAGGGAAGAGATGGACGCAGATTCTAAGCAGAATCTGTTGGCTACGATTTCGAGAGCCTCAAACCAGCAGAACAAGGTGTCGGACGCGGACTTCTTCTCCACTCACCCATTCCATGTTGCAATTGAGAAGATTTCAGAGATGACGCCGGCTCCCGCGACATCGCCCGGGCAGATACGTTCCTATTGGTTCTACGAGCGCGCACGAGGGCAATACATCCAAAGGCAGATGAAGATGACTAAAGCCAAGCGCGAGGCGTTCAAAAAGGAATATCCGACAAGGCAGAAGATTACGAAAACGGATTTGGCTAAATTCCGCTATAGTTGGGACGGCAAGCCGTATTTGGTCAGCAAGGGTGCTCAATCTAACTTTCAGGCGTTCGCGCAGGAGATTTCTACCCTGTGGGATAAGGGAGAGTCTGAACGCTCAAAACTCAACAATCCGCAGTATTTCAAGGATACAGTGGCTCTCGCCATAATGTACAATCAAGTCGGGGAGATTGTTAGTGAGCAGCCTTGGTACAAAGGTTCGTTTAGGGCGAACATAGTGACATATTCCATTGCGATGCTGAAGAGCCTTCTTGCGGTACAATTTCCGGAATTCTCGCTTAACTTCGACATAATATGGCGCAATCAAGATTTGCCGCCGCTCCTTAAAAAGATATTTGTCAAGCTGACGAAACGAGTCTATGATGAAATAGTAAATGACCGAAATGGCGTCACTAACTTCACCCAAAGATGTAAGCAAAAGAATTTCTGGGAGGCTATGCCAAACCATGTGTTGCTGGATCTTTCCGCTCTCGGCGATGTAAAACGTCTTCTGATTACGAACGCTGCAAAGACTCGGACAGACAAACAGGCGCAGGAAGTCGGTCGATTGCTGAACGGCGTTGAACTACAGCGTTTTGTTGTCGAGAAAGGTTCGACGTTCTGGTCGGAGGTGCGTCAGTTTGCATATGAAAATCGTAAAGTCGGTCTGTTGCCGAAAGAGCAGTCCGCCTTGACAACTGCGGCCCGAGGCGGACTTCCTCCGGACTTTGCATGCAAGGCGCTTTTCGGTCTCTATCGGAGGTGTCAGGAAAACGGATTTAGGGGTTGACATCAAATGCATTTCAATCTTGGAGAATTGTTTTGTGGGCCAGGAGGTATGGCCATCGCCTCAACCCTTGTGGAGCCGGTCGTGTCCCATAGCAATGAGGAGTTCAGCATTTCGCATTCCTGGGGTGTAGACCTTTCCTCGTATGCAATTGACACGTTCAAGGCCAATTTGGGCGAAGAAAACGGCATACACATGGATGCTTGGGATTTTGTAAATACTGGACTGACCCCTGAACGTAAAATCAATGCTCTTGCCTTTGGATTTCCTTGTAACAGTTTCAGTCAAGCTGGAGAAAGACTTGGTGTTCACGACAAGAAGTTCGGAAAGCTGTACCAGACGGGCATTAAAGTTCTTGATAAATACAACCCAGTCTGGTTTGTTGCCGAGAATGTAAGCGGGATTAGAGGGAGGGATTCAGGTCGTCAATTCAAGAAGATTCTTAAGGATTTGTCTGATGCGGGGATGGGATATAATGTCGTTGCCCATCTCTATAAGTTTGAGGAATACGGAGTTCCGCAGGCAAGGCATCGTTATGTTATCGTTGGAATACGTCAGGATGTTGCCAAAAAACAAGGATTATCATTTCTGCCCCCTGCACCAACACACGGAAATGGTAGGATGCCTTTTGTTTCTGTTGAGCAAGCGCTGTCTTCTGTGTCCAATACGACAAAATGGGGCGGGCGGTTACAGCGACAGTCCGACAATGTAGTTTGGAGGCTTAAGTTTACACCCCCCGGCGAAAACGCTTGGAAGCTTGATGAACTTGTCGATTCCGAAAGATATCCGGGAAGAAAACTTCTAGCGTACTTGCGGGAATTACCTTGGTACGATACGGAAATCGCACCACTCGGTTCTGCCGAGACGATTCGAGCAAAGATAGAGGAATGTAGGCTCCATTGCAAGAAGGCTAGGATGAGTATGATATATCGTCGTCTTGAGCCTGACAAACCCGCTTATACTATAACAGGAAGTGGTGGCGGTGGCACACACGTCTATCATTGGCAAGAACATCGGGCATTGACAAACGAAGAGCGAGCAGCACTCCAGACATTTCCCAAAACTTTTGTATTCAAAGGCTCGCCGGAGCAAGTGAGAAAGCAAATCGGAATGGCTGTACCTACTCTGGCAGCTAAACAGATTTTCGCGGCTATTCTAAAGACGTTTGCTGGAGTTAAGTACGAGTCTGTGCTTCCAGATCCGTCGTTGGTTGTACTTCCGTCGTTAGCATTTCGACCATAGCTTCTCTTTTCAAGGAAGAAGCACAAAAGCAAATGAAATGACTAGTACCACCAATTTTGTTTCGGGGCGTGGAGATATATTTTTACTTTTGAGAAGAAATTAAATCGAAGTTGGGAAATTGGGTGTTAAAATTGCGCGACAAGCGTATTGTTAGACAAGAGTTGATGTTGTGGGTATTGATTTGATATATGTACGTTCATGAGTATGCGAACGATTATCTCGGCAGTAGGCTTCGTGGTTCCTGCACTTGTTCTGCGGGGGGGGGGCGGACCGACCAGAAATGACGAGGAAGAAGCCCCCGCCGGCGAGCCCATTTACCTCAAGGGCGGCGAATTGATCGCCTACAGGAGATAGAAGATGCCAGTTGTCGATGATTCGTCCGCGCTGTCCAGGTTCGCATGCGGACTGGACGGCCCGGAATCCCATGGATAGAATACCTTCCGAGCAGCGCAGCCGTCTGATGTCGAAGATCCGCGGCAAGGACACGAAGCCCGAGCTTCTCGTCCGCAGGAGGCTGTTCGCGGAAGGCTGGCGGTTCAGGGTCTGCGACAGGCGGTATCCGGGCAAGCCGGACGTCGTGATTCCCCGGGCGAAGACGATCGTCGACGTGCGGGGATGCTTCTGGCACCGGCACGGATGCCGGGAGTCGACCATGCCGAAGACGAACGTCGCCTTCTGGATGGAGAAATGGTCGAAGAACGTCCGGCGCGACCGCCGCAACGAGGCGGCCTGGCGCACCGCCGGGTGGAATCTGATAATCGTGTGGCAGTGCGCCCTCGAGGGTCCGCGCGCCGGTCGCACGCTCGACCGGATCGCCGCCAAAGTCTCCGCCTGGGCGGCCGAGGCGGCGTCCGGAGTTCCCCGCCGCGTTCCCCACCGCCTCGAACTGCCGCGCGGCGCATAGACTGCGCCGGACCGGAAACATCCGCGTGCGACTTCCTTTCTGGTCCCGGGCGGATCCCGGCCGCTCCCAAAAGGAGCCCTTTCCGGCGTGCCCCCTGTCTTGCGTCGGCCAAATATGGTATAATAGGAGACATCATGCGTGAGTTCAGATTATCGGATCCTTATGGTACGGCCCCCGCCCAAGCGCCGTTTGCGCAAAGTGTATCGCGCGGCGTGGCCTGGAACGACCTGCCGTTGACGCGCGAGTACACGATCGGCCAGCTTCTGGACCAGACGATCGCCCGGTGCGGCGCGAACGACGCGATCGTTTTCCCCGACCGGGACTACCGCCTGACCTGGCTTGAACTGGGACGCGAAGTCGATCTGGTGGCGCGCGGACTGATGGCGTTGGGCATCCAGCGCGGCGAAAAGATTGCGCTCTGGGCGACGAATGTGCCGTACTGGGTGGTGCTGATGCTGGCCGCGGCGAAAATAGGCGCGATACTTCTGCCGCTCAACACGAACTACAAGAAGCACGAACTGGATTTCTCCTTGAAGCAGTCCGGCGCGGAGAATCTCGTCATCATCGAAGGCTATCGCGATTGCGACTTCACGAAAGTCGTCCGGGATCTCGTGCCCGAACTGGGCGCAATGCCGCGCGGCATGTTGAAGTCCGCGGCGTTTCCCCGGCTCAAGCGCGTCCTTTTCATGGGCGGCACGAAGTACCGCGGCATGTATTCGCTGGACGAAATCAAGAATCTCGCCCAGGAAGTCCCTTACGCGGACTATTTCGCGCGGCAGGCCGAACTGGACGTCAACGATGTCGTCAACATGCAGTATACGAGCGGCACGACGGGTTTCCCGAAAGGCGTGCAACTCACGCACCGCAACATCGCCAACGACAGTTTCTGGATTGCGCTCGCGCAGAATTTCTCCGTCAAGGACCGCCTTTGCGTGCCCGTGCCGCTTTTCCACTGTTTCGGGTGCGTTTTGGGCGTTTTGTGCGCCCTGAACCAGGGCGTGACGCTGGTTTTCGTGGAGCGTTTCGACCCGATCCAGGTCCTGACGGCCATCGAAAAGGAAAAGTGCACGGCGGTCTACGGCGTGCCGACGATGTACATCGCCATGCTGGACCACCCGCTTTTCGACCGGTTCGACCTGCGTTCCCTGCGGACGGGCATCATGAGCGGCGCGGCCTGCCCGGTGCACCGCATGCGCCAGGTCATCGAGAAGATGCACATGCGCGAGGTGTGCATTCCCTACGGACTGACCGAGGCGGGCCCCGTCATGACCATGACCCGCTACTTCGAGCCGTCCATCGAACGCAAGTGCACCACCCTCGGTCAGGCGCTTCCCGGCATTGAAGTCGCCGTAATCGTGCCCGAAACAGGCGAAATCGCCGAAATCGGGCAGGATGGCGAGCTCTGCTGCCGCGGCTACAACAACATGAAGGGCTACTACAACCTGCCCGAGCAAACCGCCGCGTGCCTGGACAAGAACGGCTGGCTCCACTCCGGCGACATCGGGCGCATGGACGCGGACGGCTACTACTACATCACGGGCCGGCTCAAGGATCTCATCATCCGCGGCGGCGAAAACATCAGCCCCAAGGAAGTGGAAGAGTTCCTCGGCACGATGCCGGGCGTGCGCGACGTGGCGGTCGTCGGGTGTCCCTCCAAGAAATACGGCGAACAGCCCGCGGCGTTCATCATCCGTTCGGAGGGGTCGAACATCACGGCGGAAGACGTGGCGAACTACTGCAAGAACCAGATCGCCTGGTTCAAAATACCGAAATATGTGCACTTTCTGCGCGAATTCCCCTTGACGGCCTCCCGCAAGGTGCGCAAGTTCGAACTGCGTGAGATGGCGCACGACCTCTGGCCGTATGCGTGAGGAAAACCAGACGAGTGGGGCGGCCCCGCGCGTTTTCGTGGTCGCCATGCCGCGTGAAGCGGCGTGTGTGACGGCCCATCTGCGGGACTGCCGCGTCCAAACCCTCTTCGGGCGCACCGTCGCGGAGGGATATCTGGGCGGACGCCCCGCGGCGGTCGTGACGGCGGGTGTCGGCAAGACGAACGCCGCGGCCGCGGCGCAATTGGCGCTTGCGCGCTACAATCCGCCCGTCCTCCACAATATCGGCGTGGCGGGGGGCCTCCTCCCCACGATGCAAATCGGTGAGATCTATCCCGTGGCGCAGGCGGTGGAGTATGATTTCGACCTTTCGGAAATCAACGGAACCGGTCCGGGCACGCTGAACGAATACCGGACGCCCTACCTTGAACTTTCCGTCGACCCGAAAGATCGTCCCCGGGCCGCCACCCTCGCGACGGGGGACCATTTTACGGACAATCCCGCCGAACACGCCTTTTTGGTCCGGTTCCACGCCGGTTTGCGCGATATGGAAGGCGCGGCGATCGCGCATGTCTGCCAAACGGCCGGTGTGGCTTGCCGGATGTGGAAGTGCGTCAGCGACGTGGCCGGGCGCCCCGAAATGACCCGCCAATACAAGGAGAACCGGGACCGGTGCCTCGAGATTCTGACGGACGCGGTTCCGGGACTGCATTATGTTTGAGACGCGCGGATACATGCTCGACATCAGTCGCGACAGGGTCCCCACCATGCGGACGCTGCGCCTCGTCGTCGACCTTTTGGCGAACTTTCGCTACAACCAGTTCCAGCTTTACACGGAGCACACCTTCGCCTATACGGGGCACGAAACCGTCTGGGAGGAGGCGGACCCCTTGACCGCCGCGGAAGTCCGCAAGCTGGACGCCTACTGCCGCATGCAGGGCATCGAGCTTGTCGCGAACCAAAACACCTTCGGCCACATGGAACGCTGGCTGACGCATCCCGCGTACAACGGCCTCGCCAAGTTCCCCCACGGCGGGGCGATGACCCCGTGGGGCACGATCAAGAAGGACCCCACCACGCTCGATCCGGCCAATCCCGGCTCTTTGGCGCTCGTGAAGGGGCTTCTGGACGAACTTTTGCCGAACTTTTCCTCTCCGCTCGTCAACATCGGCTGCGACGAAACCTTCGAGATTGCCGATCCGGAAGAGTACCTCGGCTTTCTTTTGCAGGTCTGCGAAATCGTGCGGAAACACGGCAAACGCCCCATGTTCTGGGGGGATATCGTCTTGAAACACCCGGAACTCATCGGCCGTCTGCCGAAGGATCTCATCGCCTTGGACTGGGGCTACGAGGGGAATCATCCGTTCGAGAAGGAATGTGCCGCGTTCGCGGCGTCCGGACTCGACTTCTACGTCTGCCCCGGCACGTCCAGTTGGCGTTCGCTCGGCGGGCGCGTGGAGAACATGCGCGAGAACCTGGAGGCGGCGGAAGCGGCGGGGCGCCGGTTCGGCGCGAAGGGGTATCTGGTGACGGACTGGGGTGACGGCGGACACTGGCAACCGCTCGCCGCGAGCCTGCCCGGGCTGATCCTGGGCGGCGCGTTCGCCTGCGACGGACGCAAAGCGGCGAAAATCGACCTCGAGCGGGAGCTCGACCGGGTGATGGACGCCCCGCTCGGGGGGACGCTTCTGCGGCTGGGGACGCTTTACCTGCGCGGCGGCGCCCTGCGGGCCAATTGCTCCGAACTTTACAACATCCTCGCCAACGACCGCGGCTACTCGCGGCATCCGGGTCTGACGCAGGCGGTTTTGGACGATATCAGCGGCTATGCGGCCGGTTGCCGCCTGCGGGCGGAAAAGTGGGCCGACCGAAACGACTGGGCGAAAGAACTGGTTTACATGGCCAATCTCATAGATTGCGCCTGCCACCGCCGCGACGAGGACCGCCTCCGCGCGCTCCGGGACGAACACGGCCGCATCTGGCGTCTGCGCTCCCGCGAGGGTGGCCGCGTGGATTCCCTCGCCAAACTGCCGCGCTTCTAGGAGGGGCGCCGAACGCGCCCCCGTGGACTCGGCGCCAAGAGACCAAGGTCTCCGAGGCAAGAGACCACGGTCTCTCGGTCAAAAGACCGCGGTCTCCCGACCAAGAGACCACGGTCTCCAGGTCAAGAGACCACGGTCTCTGGGGTAAAAGACCTTGGTCTCTCGACCAAAAGACCTTGGTCTCCCGGAAGTGTGTTGCCCATCCGCCGTGAAAATGCCCTGAATATTCCGGCCGCCAGC
>ERZ808246.1756-NODE-1756-length-14806-cov-6.410413_pt1 | contig 14806 bp, 13 predicted proteins | sample MGYA00521083_ERZ808246 | MGnify/ENA primary metagenome ERZ808246 (study PRJEB31516, sample SAMN03275577) | gut metagenome | biome: mammalia-associated habitat; material: feces | host: Papio cynocephalus | place: Kenya | collected 2012-07-07 ...
CACAAAATTAGCACTGTCAATAGTAGAGTGCTAATTTATTATTTCAAGTTTATTATTAATGATAAAATATGTTTATTAATATTGCGATTTTCCGTCGTCTAAACATTTGAATTATATAAATACATAAAAAATCCGGCTGTCGGTGTTGCCCGGCAGCCGAAACGCATATACAATATATATACTTATTTCTTAGTGAAAAGGTTTTTGAAGAAGTCGAAAATCATCTTAAAGAAGTTTATGATTTTATCGAAAACCGAGTGTCCCGTTACCTTTACGGTGAAGTCGGGCGCAAGGCGCAGAACCGCGGGACAGCCTCCCTCAAAGTACTTGTTTATCTGAAGCGAGTACGAACCGTTTCTGAGTTTTGCGAAGTTGTCAACGGTGATATTGCCGTTTTCATCGGTCGTGTAGTCCTTGCCGTTGAAGGTAACTACAGCGCCGGCGATGGGTTTGTAGTCATATCCGACTACGGCGTAATCCTTATCGAAAATCGGCGAGCCGTATGTGAAATTTATAATTCCCTCGGTTGAAAGTTTTGACGAATCAACAACGGGAATCTCCATGCCTGCGTTATAATAATCAGAATAGAAAAGTATGACTTCGTCGCCTGATTCGAGTACGTAATCCGTTACCGGGTCGTTCGGGAACTCGCCGTTTACGGTGTATACCCAGCCGTCCCATTTCTTCGTCGTGTACGAGCCTGCCTTAACGCCGTTTACCGCGCTGATGTAGCCCTTGCTGATACCTGTTACCGTAAGCGAGTCATCGGTTTTATCGGCATATGCGATAAGGTCAGCAACCGTGTAATCCTCGGTGAGCAGTTCCATTTTCGTGTTGTAATAATAATTTTTATCGGGTCCCTCTATTCGCAGTGAGACGGTACCGTCTGCCCATACCGTAAGCGAAAGGAAACTCGCCGATATTATCAGTGCCATGAGGACGGATAATATCTTCGTCAGAGTTTTTCTCATTTTGTTTACCCCTTTATAAAATTTTTTCGAAAAATCGGTACTGAGTACCGGGAGCATTCCGGCTCGGAAATTTTTTTCGTTACGGCAGTGGCTGCTGCGGCGGATTTTCACCGCTCTTTCCTCCTGATTTTTCAAATAAATTATAAGATAATAAAAAATATTTGTCAATCGAATTGACTTTTTATTTTATAAATGTATAATTAATCTGTATAAAAATGAAAGAAGATGTAAATTGATGAAGAAAAATGCCGTGACAGGAATTATAGGCATTATGCTTTCGGTGATTATTGTTTTTTCCGTCTGCCCGATATACGTATCGGCTGTCGACGGCAGGTCTCTGAGCGAGTACTACGGTTTTTCATATGAAAGTTATATGAATTATCTGTACTCCCACGAGCACGATAATTTCTACCTCGGCACTCCGTACAGAAGCGGAAACTGGCGCTCGCCCAACGGCGATACTTCGTATAACAACGGTGCTCGGGGCATGAACTGTTCGGGATTCGTATGGCATGTTTTAAAATCGTGCATTCAAAACGCCGGAGGCAATCCGTCAAAATATCAGATTCTTTCGTTTTCCACTCCGAGGGGATGGTTCGGCGTTCTCGAGGACAACTCAATAGAGTATTATATATTTAATAATAAATACGAGGCGCTTGCGAGCGGAGTTATGAGCAAGGGCGATATCATTATGATGTTCTGCAACGAGGCTCTGCGCCCGAGCGGACAGAACCATATCGGCATATACTGGGGCGACGGCTCGTCGGACGTTTTCTGGCATTCGGCGGGACGGGCGAACTATATATCGCATATACGTTCCGGCGGAGCGGTTGTTAAATTCATAGTCGCGAAAATGAGTCCCAAAAGCGGTACACTCAAAATCAATTTAAACGACAGCAATTCCAATGCGCTTTCCGGCGGCGAATTTAAAGTTTACACGTCCTCGGGTTCATTCTGCGCCGACGTGAAATCGGGCGGAAGCGTCCGTTTGAATTTGGGAACGTATACCGTCGTTCAGACGAAAACAGCCGGCGGATATAAAATAGATTCGGCAAAGAAAACGGTAAGTATTTCATCCTCGAATTTAAATCCCGTCCTGACGTTCGTAAATAATAAAAAGCTCGGCGCGGCGAGCGTTCAGGTCTGTATTAAAAGATTTATTCCGTCGCTTTTCAGTGATAAATATTTTACATACGCGGGCGTTTGCGTCGACGTATATTCGGACGCGGGATGTACGAAAAAACTTGATACAATAAAGACGAATGCGGACGGCAGAGCGGTTTTCGGATATGAAAACGGCAGATACTCGCTCAGCGAGGGAACGATGTGCTATTTCAAATTGTCAAAGGAAAACGCGGATAATTTTAAAAATATCAGTTTTAACTATGATTCGGTTCTGAGCGCGAAAATAGTTTCCGACTGCGTAACCGCATCGTCTTCGGGTGAAAAGACGAGCCTTTCGGGCGAAATGTACGGCGCGGTAAAAGCGTTTTCGGAGCCGGGCGATATATTCATGATTTATTATGATAATGAATGTACGGATATGTGCTTTACGCCGTGTTCGGATGAAGATTCGCAGACGGTATACGGTATGAATATTGCGTCGGCGGGCGAAAACGCCGTCTCGTTTTTCGGTTACGACAATGAATATAACGGATGTAACGGATACAGGCTCGGCGCGGGTGAATATACCGTCTCGTGCGAGGACGAGACGACGATTGACGTTACTGTCAGACCCGGGTGTGTTACCGATTTGCTCACGGGCGAAATCGAAATCGAAGCCGACAGGGGTGATTTTGATTTAAACGGAAGCGTGAGCGTGTCCGACGCGAGAGGTATGCTCAGAGCGTCGGCAAAAATGTACGCACCGGTGAGCGAACAGATGAGAGCGGGAGACCTTGACTCCGACGGCAAAATAAGTGCGTCGGAGGCAAGACGCGTGCTGAGATTCTGCGCGAAATTGGAAAAAGAAATGTAAACAATAATTTATTATAAAGCGCAAACAAATTATGTAGGGGAAGACATTGTCTTCCCGCGGTAAAGGCAGGAATTTTTAATTATGATTTTACCTTCGGAAACCCGGGAATTTCATATTGCTGACGCAATGTTATTATTCATATTTCCGCAAGTCTCATGCGGGAAGACAATGTCTTCCCCTACAAAATAATGTTTGTATTTGGAACGATAAATTATTGTTTTGCGGGTGTTGACAAAATATTTATTCCCATATATATATAAATACAGGGAGCTATCCGATAGACGGCTTGCTCTTAGATTAAGTTAAAATAACCGCTTCTTAAATGCAAATTCGGGCGGTTATTTTTTTCTTTACAACAAATTGTGACTATGATGATCATAACGATGGTTATGTATATTATAGGTAAAGGCAGATAATTTTTAAATATGTTTTTGCCTTCGGAAACCCGGAAATTTCATATTGCTGACGCAAATTTATTATTGATAAAACCGCAAGTCTCATGCGGGAAGACAATGTCTTCCCCTACATAATTTGTTTATTCCCTATAAAATTAATGCGGTAAATTATTGTTTTCTTGACTGTTTACCGTTTCGTGTGTTACAATCGAATCGGGTGATATTATGCAGAGTAATTTTAAATCCTTACATACCGAGTCGTTTTCAAAAAAAGATTCCGACTCCGGCATATTTTTAAAACAGTATCAGCTTATACAAAATACCGATACCGATGAAATTTCAGCAGGTCTTGTATTTGAAAATATATCGGACAAAAGCGTTTCCTCGGCGGATATCCGCGTTAAATACGTCTGCGCGGGCGAGGAAAAGACGAAAGAATTCACCGCCGAAATCATCGAGGGTGAACCCGGTAAGGTCTGCCCGGCAAGGGAGCTTTATTTTCTCGGTTCCGGCGAGATTTCCGACGTTTCAATAGAAATACTCAATATTAATTACGGCGAGGTTAACAAAAAACCCCGTCCGCAGGTGTTATCGGTTCAGTCCGAGGGTACGGGCAAAAAGAAGGGCAGTAAGAAACGCGTGATTATTATCGTTCTCGTCGTTATCGCCGCCGTCTGCGCCGTTGCCGGCATTGTACTTCTCGTTACTCCCGATTCCGGTGAAAAGCCGACCGGCATCGGCACCGTTACCGGCAGGGGCGACCCGTCGTATGCCGAAACAACCGATAATAATGACAAAAATGCCGAAACCACAGTTCCGGATGCAAAATCCGCTGGCGGTCACGATTTGGCGGAGTCGGGACAGTCTGTTTCCGTTTCCGCGCTTCCCGACGTTCTGTCGTCATTTCTAAACGGTCATTTTTATATAAGCGGCAAAATCTTTTCCGCGTCGACCGGTACGACTGATACGTTTACGCTTGCCGTAGACGGGTCGAATCATTTCATGACCGAGGATAAAAACGGCGTTGTAATAGGCGTTTGCAGCAACAGCGGTAAGAATTATTACATAAACGTCAAAAAGTCAACGTACCTCGAGGTTACGAACGAGATTATGCAGACTCTCGGCATGACCGCGGACGATTTTAAACTTAAAATATTTGATATGTCGCTTATCAAGGATTACAGTCTTTATGCCGCGACGGTCGACTCCGAGGCGGGATTCTGCCTTGACGTAACGTACTCCGACGGATATACGGACAAGGTTTATTATGTCAATGATAAGGTGGTTCAGATAAATGCGTACGACGCGCAGTCGAACCTTATAGAGAGCATTATATGCGATAAATTCGACTCGAAAATACCCGATAATATGAACGGCGTTGCGGCGTATAAACAGGTCGATTCGTATGAGGAGTTTTTTAATTCATTGACGGAGTAAACAATAATTTATCGCGTTACACGCGATAAATTATTGCAGTGAAAAGTGAAGAGTGAAAAGTGAAGAGGTTCGGTGCAAATCCTGACGGATTTGTCATTATAAAAGATGTATGCCGTACCGCGTCAGCGAGAAGCGAACGTCCCGTTTTATCAAAGCGGGTATAATCAACGTTTTCGAAGAAAACGCAACTGCACTTTTTCACTTTTCACTATTACTTCTTACTTCAACAATAATTTCGGCGGATTCGTATGAATCCGCAGAAATTATTGTTGTTATATTTCTATCTGGTCTATAATCTGTCTCAGGCAGTCCGCGGAATGGCGGAGCTTTGCCTGTTCCTCGTCGGTAAGGGGAGTCTTGATTTTTCCTATGATTCCGTTCTTGCCGACAATCGTCAGAATGCTCAGCGCAACGTCCTTGATTCCGTACTCGCCGTGCATCATCGACGAAACTGTCATCGACGTGTCCGCCTCGGAGAATATGCATTTTACGATATGACATACGGAGATTGCGACGGCATAAAATGTCGCGCCCTTTTTCGAAATTACCTCTCCGCCGGATTTCTTAATATAATTCTCGACTTCGTTGTAGTCGAGTCTCGGAATGGGCGTGTCCTTATTAAGCTCGAGGCAGTCGTAGTATTTGTCGATTTCAATATTTGATATCGAGCACATCGACCACGGGACGAACGACGAATCCCCGTGCTCGCCGTAAACGCAGGCGTGTATGTTCTGCTTGTTTATGTTGTAGTAATCCGCTATTCTCGAGCGAAGTCTTGCCGTGTCGAGTATCGTTCCCGAACCGATAATTCTGTTCTCGGGGATTCCCGATATTTTATTGAATACATAAGTAAGAATGTCGACCGGGTTGCTGACGATTATATAAATCGCGCCGGGCGCATACTTTGTTATCTGCGCGGATATCGTTTTAAGAATCTCGACATTCGTTCTTGTCAGGTCGAGTCTCGTCTGTCCGGGCTTCCTTGCGATTCCCGATGTTATGATTACTATGTCCGAGGCCACCGCGTCCCTGTACGTTCCGGCGTAAACCTTTACCGGCGACATGAACGGCGTGCCCTGGTTTATGTCCATCGCCTCGCCCGAGGCTTTCTTATTGTTTATGTCTATCATTACGATCTCAGACGCTATACCCTGCACCGCCATGGTGTAGGCGATCGTTGAACCGACGCTTCCGGTTCCTATTATTGTGACTTTATTCATGTGCAATCATCTCCTGCTTGTTAATATTTTAACAATTCATCGTCAATAAATCAACTTATATTGCGTTTAATAATTAAATTCTACTTTTTTTATAAAAATTCATATTTTGTTTATAAAAATTTATATATTGAGATAGTTTTTAGCAAAAAAAATATGTTGAGATATTTTATAGATTATGATAAACTATTATAAAAGAAAAAATTAAACCTTTTATTTAATAAATAACGGAGTGATAATAATATGACAAAGGGTTCAAAAGCTATTATCAGTATTTGTCTTGTGTTCTCGCTTATTCTCATGGGCATGGGCGTTTATCTCATTTTTATGCCCGAAACGGGTTCGCAGGGACAGGTTCAGCAGGGCGACGTGAACAATAATAATGTTCAGAATCCCAACGTACAGCAGAACGCCGCCAATAATCAGGTTCAGCAGAATCCGAACGCCGACGCAAATAATCAGGTTCAGACTCCGGCTGATAATGCGAATAATCAGGCGCAGACTCCCGCCGCCGCTCCCGAGGGCGACGCGTCATCGTGGAACACACAGCAGATTATAGATAAGCTGACGCTTGCGATGAATACGACGAAGTCGAGCACGGGAAACTGTACCGCTCATCATAAAGAGGGCATCACCGTCGAGATAACCGACTGCCCCGGCGGAAATACTGTTAAAAATCTCATAACTCCTCTTGTAGATAAATTTACTCAGCCGACTGAGGAGGATATCACGTTTGCAAACGGCGCGGGAACCAACGCCAAGGGCGAGGCTGTTACGTTTAATTCGATTCCCCCTGTTGACAAGAATTTTTCGCTTCCCGCCGCGGGCGTGGCTTCTGCTGTCGCTTCTTCGGACGGAACGAATACCGTAATAACCGTAACTCTCGTCGAGGAGAAAACGACTCTTGCCTCTCCCGTTCCGCAGTACACGAGCAACGTTATAGGTTATCTTAATCTTAACAACCTCGACCTCGGTTCGGTTAAAATCGATGCCTGTGACTTTACATACACGGGTTCGTCCGTTACCGCGACGATTGACTCGAATAACAGACTTGTAAACATTAAGTACAGACTTCCCATGGCGGTAACAGGCTCGGGCAGTATGGGCTTTATCAAAGCCACGGTCGGATTTACCGGTGAGCAGAACGAGGAATGGACGTTCAACTGGGGCTAAAATAATAAATCAATTTTCGGCGGACGGCATTTTCATGTCCCCGCCGTTTGATTTTTCATCAGTGATATAATTATTCCCTCGGGCGTTTTATTCCGGGAAGGTTAAATACATAAGGCAGGCGGTAAAAGAGGATGAGTAAATATAAAATTTCCGATTCTGTTGCATTAAGGGATATAATGGGCGAGAGCGTGCTCGTCCCGATTAAGGAAATTGAAGGATTCAACGGCATTTACGCGCTCAATCCCACATCGAGAATTATTTACGACTGTATCGCCGAGGGTAAGGATGCCGACGACGCCGTTAACGCGATATTAAAAGAATACGACGCTGAGCGAGCGGACGTCGAACAGGACGTCAGGGAATGTATCGACGACATGGAGAGGAAAAAAATAATTTATAGGGGATAAATTATTTTTTTGAAGTAAGAGGTTCAGTGTAAATCTCTGCGGATTTGTCATTGTAAAAGATATAAATCAAACTGTGTCAGCGAAAAGCGAGCAATCGATATTATCAAAGCATGTACTGTACAATCAGCGTTTTCGCAGAAAACGGAACCGATTCTCTTCTCTTTTCTCCCTTATTTCTTCACTCAATAATCTGCCCGTCGGATTATTGTTTGTTGACAAATCGCTTTATTGATTCTATAATTTTAAATAACATATATTGTATTGGAGGTTTACCGATGCCCAATAAAATTAAACTCGGAATTATCGGAGTAGGAAACATGGGAAGCAGTCATATAAAGAATTATACGGACTCGAAACTTCCCGAGGTTGAGATAACCTGCGTTGCCGATATCAACCCGGCAAGACTTGAATATGCCAAAGAGCAGATTCCGTCTGTTGTCTGCTTTGACGACGCTTCTTCTCTTATCAAAAGCGGACTGTGCGAGGCGGTTCTCATCGCGACTCCGCACTATTCGCATCCGCCGATAGCGATTGAGGCGCTTAATTCGGGACTTCACGTTATGAGCGAGAAGCCCGCCGGCGTTTATACAAAGCAGGTCCGCGAGCTTATCAAAGAAGCCGACAAACACCCCGAACTTACATATGCCATAATGTTCAACCAGCGCACAAACTGCGTTTACAGAAAAATTAAGGAGCTTATTTCGTCCGGCGATTACGGCGAGATTAAGCGCGTAAGCTGGATTATCACCGACTGGTACCGTACCCAGGCGTATTATAATTCGGGCGGATGGCGCGCCACATGGGCGGGCGAAGGCGGCGGCGTTATGCTCAACCAGTGTCCGCACCAGCTTGACTTATGGCAGTGGCTGTGCGGTATGCCCTGCAAGATTAAGGCTGTATGCCATGAGGGCAAATGGCACGATATTGAGGTTGAGGACGACGTAACGATTTACGCGGAGTATCCCAACGGCGCGACGGGCACGTTCATCACCACGACAGGCGATTATCCCGGAACCAACAGGCTCGAAATAACTCTCGACAGGGCGAAAATCGTTTGCGAGCACGACGGTGAAAAGGATGTTTTCACTATTAAAATGTGTGAACTCTGTGAGAAAATCAGCGATAATTTAAAGAACTGCCCCGAGGGATTTACTAATATTAAATGCGAGTGGAAAGACGTTGAAACCGACGGCAAAAACGAACAGCATGTCGGCGTTGTCAACGCATTTGCCGCACATCTCTTAAGGGGCGAACCCCTTATTGCCGACGGCAGAGAGGGCATAAACGGACTTGCCATTTCCAACGCGGCATTTTTGTCGTCATGGCTTGACAAGACGGTTGAGATTCCGTTTGACGAGGAGCTTTACTACGAAAAATTACAGGAGAAAATTAAGAATTCAACCTATAAAAAGACCGTAGTCGAGCAGGTTCAGTCGGATATGAGTTCGACGTTCTGATTTATTTTTAATATTAAAAAAAGCCGTAAACCGTTTTAAAATCGCGGTTTACGGTATTTTTTTATTCATTATTAAATAATGCACTCTCGGGGCTTAAAAGTTTTACGGCGTTATGCTCCGATTTGATATCGGCAATACGTATATTTCCGCCGTACTCGCCGTCGAGCGACCAGTCGACTCCGGAATCAAACGTGAATTTTATATTTGAAGCCGTCAGCGATATAAGCGAATCGCCGTCGTAGTCGCCCTTTATCATCTTTTTTAGCATTGAAAACAGTCCGAACGCGCCGTTTATCTTTCTGACGAGCATAACCTCGAATTTTCCGTCGTTGAGTCTGACTTTATTTCTGTCGAATTTAAACATTCCCGCAACGCTGAGCGCATTCGAAACAGCGCCGAAATAGAATTCATCGTCGAGAACATTGCCGTCGTATTCGATTTTTATATGTTTAGGCTTTAGTTCGAGCATTGTCGGTATTGCGTTGAACAGAAAACCGTTTATCATGTACGCGTTGTAGCCTAATATGTTTTTCATTTTCTGCGGGGTGGAGTACGACACGTGCGTTCCCGGTCCGAAACATGCGACGTATGTAAACATCCGTGAGTTGAACGAGCCTATGTCGTACTCGTTTGCGTGCCCGGACTCTATGACCCGCACGGCGTCCCTCGTATCGGACGGAATCGAAACCGTCGAGGCGAGGTCGTTTGTCGAACCCATCGGAATGTATCCGACAGGCACGTCAATGCCCGACTTCATAACTCCGTTGATGACCTCGCTTAATGTTCCGTCGCCTCCGCACGCCGTTATTATGTCGTAATCCTTCGCGTAGATGTAGGCAATTTCCTTTGCGTCGCCCCGGCAGACGGTGTTTTTAACCGTGACGGAAAATCTGTTTTTATCGAACATGTCGGCGACTGAATCGGGGTGAACTCTCGCGCCGTTTCTGCCCGAACAGGGGTTGTTTATTATCAGAATTTTTTTCTTATCCATATCTTTTTACCTCGTAAGAATCACTGCGAACACGGGCAGAACGAACATGACCGAGTCGAATCTGTCGAGAATTCCGCCGTGACCGGGCATTAAATTGCTGAAATCCTTTATGTTTTTGCTCCGTTTGATATATGAAAAGAATAAATCGCCGAGGGAACTTAAAAATGTTCCGAGAGCCGAAACTGCGATTATGACAGGCGTTAAATTATCGGTGTATTTTGAAATGATGAAGTATGCAAGAACCGACAGGATCGTTCCGCCGATAATTCCGCCGATAAATCCCTCAACGGTTTTATTCGGGCTGACGGATTTTATGAGCGGATGTTTTCCGCAGATTCTGCCCGTGATCTGCGCGAACGTGTCGGTTCCCCACGCGCACACGTACGGCAGGATTATCAGCAGTTTTCCGTTGTCCTCAGCGAGAATTTCGACGTTTAATGAATTTATAATCGGGAATACCGTGAACGCGAAAATCGAAAATACGAGTTCGTCTGCGTCGTTTTCTTTTTTAAACAGCGATAAAAAGAACGTCAGCGCCGAGGCTGCAAATACGGTCAGAATAAATATGTTTTTGTCCGCGCCGAAGAAGAACAGCCACGGATAAACGCACGAAACAATGAATCCGGCAATCGAAATATTGTAATTTTTTAAGAATCCGAACGCATTTGCGAGCTCGTAGTACATCATTGCGTTCACCGCGCTTACAAGCAGAGCCGTACCCCATAACGGCAGGAGAAAAACGCACGCCAGACACAGCGCGATTCCGCACACCGCGACGAGCGTTTTTACGGCAAATGAGTATTTTTTGACGTCTTTTTCTTCGGTTTTTTGCTCTTTAACCTCGGGCATAATAAATCCTCCTCGACTGATTGTGATTTATTGCTGTTTATTATCGCGTATTTTTGTAAACTGTTTGTGAATATTCGGACGATATGTATATTAAAACGCGACAAAAAAATAAATCCGTCAATAAAGTCGGATTTTGAGGAAAGTGTATATCAGCGTAAACAATAATTTATCGTTCCAAATACAAACATTATTTTGTAGGGGAAGACATTGTCTTCCCGCATGAGACTTGCGGAAATATGAATAATAACATTGCGTCAGCAATATGAAATTCCCGGGTTTCCGAAGGTAAAATCATAATTAAAAATTCCTGCCTTTACCGCGGGAAGACAATGTCTTCCCCTACATAATTTGTTTGCGCTTTATAATAAATTATTGTTTACTGCGGTGAAATTATGATATATAATATGTATATATATTTTACTTATATCGGAGTGATTAAAATGAAAAAACCTGTCATGGGCATACAGCTTTACACATTAAGAGACTACATAAAAACAGCGGAGGATTTTGATTCGACGCTCGAAAGACTTGAAAAAGCGGGCGTGCGTGACGTTCAAATTTCCGCGATAGGCGATATTGCGCCCGAAGTACAGCGTGAAATTCTCGATAAACACAACATGCGCGTGTGCGTTACTCATAAACCGCTCGAGTCGATTCTCGGCGACGTCGACGGTATGATTGCTCATCATAAGACGATAGGATGCGACGCGATAGGTCTCGGCTGGATGCCGGAAAACGAGCGCGAAAACCGCGCGGGGCTTATTGATTTTATTGAAAGACTCGAAACCGCGGCGAAAAAATATAAGGAAAACGGCATTTCGTTTAATTACCATAACCACGATTTTGAGTTTAAGCCCTTTGACGGCGGGGAGAACATAATGGATATCATTTTCTCCGTCTCCGCCCCCGAACTTTTTAATTTTATCCCCGACGTTGCGTGGATTGATTATGCGGGATTTGACCCGTGCGAGGTCTTAAAGAGAATGAATGGCAGAGTCAAGGTTGTTCATTTTAAGGACTATGTAAGAGATTCCGAGGGCAAAAAGCACTTTGTCCCGCTCGGCGAAGGCGTTGTCGACCTTGAAAAATGTTATGAAACGGTCTGCGAACTCGAAATTCCGTACGTGATGTACGAACAGGACGATGAGTGGCCCGACGGCGACGCGTTCAAGGCGTGCGAAATATCGTGGGAGTATATGAAGAAACTTCAAAAGTGATTCACTGCGGATTGACAAATATTGTTGTACTTTATCAAAAAAAGTCTTTACAATAAAAGATTATTGCGGTAAAATAAAAAAGTCCGCAGGATATTCTGCGGAACTCGGAGCTATCTATTATATATAACGGTAGGCGGTTTGCCCCTCTTATCTAAGAGGGGAATAATCCCTCTTATTTAAGTAAGGGGGTGATGTCGATGACGGAAGCAATCCTTTACATAACAATTGTTATGATTATTCTTGCCATCCTCTATTTTTCGGCAGAAAAATAACCGCCCGAACGTCCTAAAGTCGGCGGTTATTTTCAATTAACCAATGAGGGGCGAACCGTCTGTCGGATAGCTCCCCGTATTTATATTATAACGGCGAAATTGTTTTTTGTCAACTGTAAACAATATTTTGTAGGGGAAGATATCATCTTCCCGCATGAGACTTGCGGTCGGATGAAAAATTACCCCGCGTCAGCGAGACGGAATCTGTGGGTTTCTGTCAGCGGATTTGTAAGACAAATCTGTGCCTTTACCGCGGGAAGACAATGTCTTCCCCTACTACTCTGTAACGCCTAAAAGTTTACATCTGATTGCAAGTATGGCTGTGTTTAACAAGGAGCGAGAACGCAGGCAGGCTGTCGCCTGTCAAGTTTGAGGACGCAGTTAAACACTGTCATACGCCGTAATGCTTGTAAAGTTTTAGGCGTTACAGAGTACTACGTGCTAATCCGAATTAATATTATAATTTTAATCTGATTATCATTTAAATTCGCTTTTTTTCCGAAGCGTAAACAATATTAATTTATATTATATAACATTATTAATATCTTCGGCGGGTTTAACATCCGCCGTATTTTTTATCAGAAAAACAAGATTAGCACTCAAAACGGGTGAATGACAAAAATATTTTAATTTTTTTTGGAAAAAGTATTGACAAAAGCATTTTGGCGTATTATATTATAGATAAAGGTTAGCACTCAGAGAGTGCGAGTGCTAATCAAACGGAGGTCAGCATGATGGAATTATCACAAAGAAAAAGGAAGCTGTTAGCCCTCATTGTTGAGCGCTATATCGCTACGGGCGAACCGGTAGGTTCCTCAGTTCTTTGTTCCGCGCTTGCGGTTTCGTCGGCCACTGTCCGTAACGAAATGGCGGAGCTTTCGGCGATGGGACTGCTTGACCAGCCCCACACGTCGGCGGGACGTATGCCCACGCAGAGAGGTTTGAGATATTATCTCGACAACCTCATAAATCCCGCGGAATTAAGCAACGCCGACAGATTCCGTATCGAGAGCCGATTTGATATGACTCTCGGCGACCCGGTCAAGATTCTTGAGCAGACCGGACGAATCCTCTCGTCGATTACGGGATGCGCCGCCGCGATGTCGACTCCGTTCGATTCGCAGGCTTCCATCCGCAGAGTCGAGATTGTCCCCGTCGGAAATTACACCGCGCTTGTCGTGATGATGATTTCCACCGGCGTTGTCAAGAGTTCGATATGCAAATGCAGCGTCCCGCTTGACATGGACACGGTTCAGCTTTTCTACTCGCTTGCCGGTTCGTGTTTCATCGGCAGACGAACGGACGAACTTACAGCCGGTGCTATTCAGAGTATAACCGCTTCGCTCGGTGACAAAATGATAGCGATGCTTCCGCTCATGGTAACGCTCAGGACGCTTGTTTCGGAGGCTTCGCAGAGTCAGATTCTTACGTGCGGAGAGTCAAATCTGCTGTATCTCGACGGATTCGATTCCGAGGCTCATTCGGTTATGGAATTTATGAAGCACACGGACGCGCTTGCGAGAGTTCTTTCCTCCCCGTCCGACGGCGTATGCGTTACGCTCGGCAGAGAGAACAGGTACAGAGAACTTGAAAATACGGCGGTTATGACCGTCGGCTATTCGGTTCTCGGACGGCAGGTAGGTTCGCTTGCGGTAATCGGTTCACTGAGGAGCGATTATTCACGGCTTATACCGTGTCTTAAATTTACCTCGGAGCTTGTAGGCAGAGCATTATCACAGGCTATTGAAGAATAAAAGGAAACAGGGTGACGGCAATGGCAGAGGCTAAGAAGTCCGAAAAGACTAAGGATAAGAAAGTAAAAGAAACTCCGAAAAAGGAGTCAGATAAAAAGACGGAACCGGAAAAGACCGAAGAAGCCGAAAAGGAAACGAATTCAGACGGCGAAAAGGATTCTCTCGATTCCGAGATTGAAAATATTAGAAATCAGCTTTCGCAGGTTAACGACAAACTGCTGAGAACGCTTGCAGAGTACGACAACTACAGAAAACGTACTCAGAAGGAAAAAGAGGCTATTTACTCCGACTCAAAGAGCGAAATAGTCATGAAGCTTCTCCCGGTTATCGATAATTTCGAGAGAGCGGAAAAAGCCGAACAGCCCGATTTCGAAACTTATAAAAAAGGTATCGATATGATATTCACCCAGCTTACGGAGGCGATGAAGAGTCTCGGGGTGGAGAGTTTCGGCGAGGCGGGCGACGAATTCGACCCGAATATGCACAACGGCGTTATGCATATAGATGACGAGAATTTCGGCGAAAACGTAATAGCCGACGTGTTTATGAAAGGCTATAAAATGGGCGATAAAGTTTTAAGACCCGCGACCGTCAAGGTTGCAAATTAAAAACGCTTAATACGGCGAAAGCCGATTAATATAAATAAGATTTTTACTCGTTAAAGGAGATAATAAATTATGTCAAAGGT
>ERZ808246.1760-NODE-1760-length-14796-cov-3.647242_pt1 | contig 14796 bp, 13 predicted proteins | sample MGYA00521083_ERZ808246 | MGnify/ENA primary metagenome ERZ808246 (study PRJEB31516, sample SAMN03275577) | gut metagenome | biome: mammalia-associated habitat; material: feces | host: Papio cynocephalus | place: Kenya | collected 2012-07-07 ...
ATCGCCCGCGCGGTTCTGGAGAGCATTACGTTCCAGATGACCGACCTTCTCGAGGCCATGAAAGCCGACTCGGATATCCGTCTTGAAGAACTGAGAGTCGACGGAGGCGCCAGCGTAAGCAATATTATGATGCAGATTCAGGCTAACATGATCGGTACGACGGTTAACCGCCCCAAGGTCGTAGAGACTACGGCTCTCGGCGCGGCTTATCTTGCCGGACTCGCCGTAGGCGTATGGAAGTCAAGAGCCGAGATTGAGGGAATCAGAGAGGTTTCCAGAGAGTTTGTTCCTCAGCTGAGCAAGGAAGAACGCGATAAGATTTATGCGGGATGGAAAAAGGCTGTCGAGAGATCGATGAACTGGGCTGACAAATAAACAGTAATCATACGAGGAATGTCCGAAAACCGGGGCGTTCCTCTTTTTTTATGACGGCAGAAAATAACGTATTTTAAACACCCGAACGTCCGAGTGTTCATTATTTATTTTAGTATTGATATTATCAAAAAACGTTGATATAATAGAATTCAAAGCAGTAAAGACATTTTTGCATATAATGTAAACGTATGTTTGTATTGACTTTGACAAGGAGGTTTTTTTATGAGCAGAGTATATAATTTTTCGGCAGGACCGTCTATGCTTCCCGAAGAGGTTTTGAAAAAAGCGGCGGATGAAATGCTCGATTATAAAGGATGCGGACAGTCCGTAATGGAGATGTCGCACCGTTCGAAAGTATTTAAATCAATCATCGACGAAGCGGAGTCGCTTTTCAGAGAACTTCTCAATATTCCCGATAATTATAAGGTTCTGTTTTTACAGGGCGGTGCGTCCACGCAGTTCGCCGCGATTCCCCTTAACTTCATGAACGGCAGCGGAAAGGCAGATTTCATTATAACCGGTCAGTGGGCAAAGAAAGCGTATCAGGAGGCTTCGCGTTACGGCAATGCGAGAATCGTCGCTTCGAGCGCGGATAAAACATTCTCTTATCTTCCCAAAACTAAGCCCGAGGATTTCGACCCCGAAGCCGACTATGCATATATTTGTATTAACAATACTATTTACGGTACCTGCTACCGCAAGATTCCCGACGTAGGCTCGATTCCGCTTATCGGCGATATTTCCTCGTCGTTTATGTCCGAACCCGTAGACGTTTCGAAGTTCGCAGTTCTCTACGGCGGAGCGCAGAAGAACATAGGCCCAGCGGGTCTTACCGTCGTAATCGTCCGCGAGGATATGCTCGGCAAAGCAAGAGATATCACCCCGACTATGCTTAACTACGCCGTTCACGCGGAAAACGGTTCAATGTATAATACGCCCCCGTGCTACTCGATTTATATGTGCAAGAACGTTCTCGAATGGATCAAGGAGCAGGGCGGTCTTGAAAAGATGAAAGAGCTTAACGAGAAAAAAGCTAAGATTCTTTACGACTTCCTCGATTCTTCAAAGATGTTCAGAGGCACCGTCGTAAAGGAGGATCGTTCGCTTATGAACGTACCTTTCGTAACTGATTCCGACGAGCTTAACAAGAAATTCATTGCTGAAGCGGAAGAAGCGGGCTTTGTAAATCTTAAAGGTCACAGAACCGTCGGCGGTATGAGAGCTTCGATCTACAACGCTATGCCTATCGAGGGTGTTAAGAAGCTTGTTGAGTTTATGGAAAAATTCGAGGCTGACAACGCCTGATACTCTGTGAGAGGTTGATTTTGTATGTATAATATTTTAACTCTTAATAAAATATCCGCCGCAGGTCTCGGCAAATTCGATACGGAAAAATATACGTGTTCCGGCGGCTGCGCTTTGCCTGACGCCGTTATCGTCCGTTCGGCTTCCATGCACGACATCGAGATTCCGTCGAGCGTACTCTCCATTGCGAGAGCGGGCGCGGGATATAACAACATTCCCGTTGACAAATGCACCGAGAACGGTATATGCGTATTCAATACGCCCGGAGCTAACGCGAACGCTGTTAAGGAGCTTGTTCTCTGCGCGCTGTTCCTTTCTTCACGTAAAATAGTGGCGGGCGCAGAATGGTGCGAAACGCTCAAAGGAAGCGGAGACGAGGTCTCCAAAAAGGTCGAAAAAGGCAAGTCGAATTTCGCAGGTCCCGAAATTAAGGGCAAAACCCTCGGCGTTATCGGTCTCGGAGCTATCGGCGTTCTCGTTGCAAACGGAGCAAAGGCTCTCGGTATGGACGTTATAGGTTACGACCCGTTCCTGTCCGACAAGGCGGCTTCAACGCTTGATAAAACGATAAGAGTAACGTCCGTAATCGACCGCGTTTTCGAAGAGAGCGATTATATAACGCTCCACGCGCCTCTTAACGACTCGACGAGAAACACGATCTGCACGGAAACTCTCGCAAAGTGCAAGGACGGAGTCAGAATTCTCAACTTCGCAAGAGGGGAACTTGTAAATAATTCCGACATTCTCTCCGCACTCGAAAGCGGAAAATGCTCGGCATATGCAACCGATTTCCCGACGGACGATCAGCTTTGCGCCGACGGCGTTATCGCGCTTCCGCATCTCGGTGCTTCGACTCCCGAGTCGGAGGAAAACTGCGCGGTTATGGCTGTTGAGCAGACTGCCGAATATATCGAGAACGGAAACGTTATCAACTCCGTAAATCTGCCCTGCGTGTCAAAGGACAGACCCGCGGGCAAGTCGAGAGTTACAGTTATCACCGATTCGGACGTAAGCGAGAAGATATTTGAGCTTCTTGACTCAAAAGGCGTTGACCGTACGGACGCGTCCGTTTCGATAAGAAAGAACACAGGTTATGTTATAATCGACACCGATTCCGACGTTTCGGGTATTTCGAACGAATTAAAGTCCGTCGACGGAGTTATAAAAGTCAGAGTGCTTTAATTTAATAATTGCATAAAAAATGCGAAGCCGTAAAAAAGCTTCGCGTTTTATTTTTATATCTTATTAGTTACTCGTCAACGCCCAAAACGTTGTCCGTACATTCCGCAAGATATTTCGCAACGGACGGAATATCCTCCTTACACTCGTTGTTAAGCCATTTTCCTACGGTGAAAACAGCTCCGCCGACAAGAAAGTTGAATATGTACATGAATTTTTCCTCGGAAATTCCGCTTTGATTTGTAAGCCATGTCTGTACGCTCATAACATAAGCGGGACCCGCGACTTCGTTTATTATGTCACTGCTGTGGCTCGAATTTATTATCATGGAGAAAATCTCTCTGTTATTCGAAATGAGAACAAGAAGCTTTACAAACATCTCGTAAGTATCCTGCGTCGCGAATATTTCGTCAACAGTTTCTCTCGCCGATGTCAGAAATTTATTTTTAATCTGAAACAGCAGATCGTAAATGTTCGTATAGTATTTATAAAACGAACCTCTGTTTATATTTGCCTTGGCGCAAAGTTCCGTAACGGAGATCTCATTTACGCTTTTTTCTTTAAGAAGTTCAAAGACAGCGTCCTGAAGCATGCGCTTCGTATACTGAATACGTCTGTCTTCTTTTTTTTGATCCATAATGATCCCTCCGAAAATTGAACACGAGTATAATTGTACAGCCTATTGCGAAAAATGTCAACATCAAAGGATATGGATGTTTGCTATTTTTATAAACTTTTTATGACAAAGTAAAGATAAAAAACAGCTCCGAATCATAATTGAGATTCGGAGCCGATATTTATGTGAATTTACAATCAATTGCCGTTGCCGTAGTATTTCTTGAAGTATTCTTCGAAATATCTTTCGAGTTCATCCGAATTATCGGATGAACCGCCGTTATTTGACTCGCTGTTGTCCTGCGAACCGCTGCTGACGGTGGTGTTTCCTCTGTCCTCTACAAGCTTAACGGTAACGTCGAATGTCTCCTGCGTCCAGTTCTGGGTGTTGATTCTGACGAGGTTAAGCGTGAGCTCGTCTCCCGCTTTCATATCCTCCATCATCTCTGCGAGCATGCCCGTTGACTCCATATCCTTGCCGTTAACGCCTACGATAAGGTCGCCGACCTGCGCCTTCGTATCTTTAAGTGCGCTGTCGTCCGCTATACTTGCGATTACGATAGAGCCGGAGGGAAGTCCCTTGATGTTGACATACATGCTGTACTGGTCGTAGCTGACTGCCGCCGCGTATGTGATGCCGAGCTTTGCTCTGCCCGTTACATAGCCGTTTGCGACGATCGAATCGAATACTTCCTTAACGACGCTTGACGGAACGGAGAATCCCATACCCTCAGTATCGGTCGAAGCTATCTTCATGGAGTTGATTCCGATAACCTCGCCCTTGTCGTTAACGAGCGCGCCGCCCGAGTTTCCGGGATTGATAGCCGCCGTGTGCTGTATGCATTTCATTTCATAGCCCGTAGAAGAGCTTACGGGTCTGTCGATTGCCGAGATCATGCCCGACGTGAACGAGCCTGCGAACTGACTGCCCTGGGGGTTGCCTATCGCGTATACGGTCTGACCTACTTCGAGTTTGTCCGAATCGCCGAACGATGCACATGCAAGTCCGGTCTTTTTAATTTTGAGTACGCCGAGGTCTGATCTTGTATCATATCCTACTATTTCCGCGTCGTATTCCTCTTTATCGTATGTCTGGACTACTACTTTTGAACCCTCGGAAATAACGTGAGCGCAGGTTATAATATAAGTATAGCCGTCGTCGCCCTCTTTAGCGATAACGCCCGAACCCTCGGTGGAAAGCTTGTTTCCGGAGTAAACGAGAAGCCCTACGTTCGACTTAACTATCTTTTTGTAAACTTCGTTTGCGGGGGTTGATGATGACGAGCTGTCGGAGAGTTCAAGCGAACCTACGTCGTTATTCGTTACCGATTCTTTATTGTTATCGTCGCCGATACTCGTTGATTTGCCCGCGACTGCGGATATAATAATTGCCGCTACGATTATTACGAGTATTCCGATAAGAATGCCGAAGAATATTTTTTTACCTGTGTTCTTTTTCTTCTGCGGGGGCTGATACGGAGGCTGAAATCCTGCGTTGTTCTGATTATATGGATTCGAATAATTGCTGTTCTGTGCGTTCTGATAATTGTAATTCGGCGCGCCGTAGGGATTATAACCGTTTGAATTAGGTGCTGAATACGGATTGTTCTGCTGTTTGTTCGTCTCGCCCTTGTACGAATATTCACCTGAGGCGTACGAATTATTCTGATTGAATCCGTTGCCCTCGTACTCGGCGTTTACGTGCTGTGCGTTATCATTGCCGTTCAAGTCTGCCGTGCCGGCGTGGGAGAAAGTCTGTGCGCTTTCTCCGTTCGGAGCTTCACCGTTCGCATTTTCCGAATTTTCGCTGTTATTCTCTGGTTCGGGGCTTCCTGTATATTTTTCATAATCGTCAGTCATAAAAAAGACCTCCTTGATAAAATTGGCTTTTTTGTAAAAGTATGTTTCGTACTTTCTGACCCTATTGTATAAGCCGTACCTTTAATTTAACTGTAAATTGCGTAAATTCATTCTGAACGCTGTCTGCGTATATTTTTCCGTCGTGAAGCTCGACTATACTTTTAACTATAAATAATCCGAGACCTGCGCTCTTTGCGTCGAGCGAACGCGATTTGTCGGCTTTGTAAAACCTGTCGAAGATTCTTTCAAGATCTTCGGGGCTTATGCCCTTGCCGGTGTTTTTAAGGTACGCGGTGAAATATTCGCCGTCGGTTTCCGTCTTAATGGATATCGTTCCGCCGTAGTCGGTGAACTTTACGGCATTGTCGACGAGGTTATAAAAGACCTGATTTATCATGTCGGGGTCGGCTTCGATACTCACGCTTCCGAGCTTGACAAGCCCCTCGACGCTGATTTTTTTGGCGTCGATCTGACGTTCGAACGATAAGAAAATTTTTAACAGCATGTCTGATATATTAAATTTCGAAACGTTGAGAGTCAGCTCGCCCGATTCGATTTTTGACATGTTGAGCATTGAAACGACGAGACGGGAAAGACGTTTTACTTCGTCCGATACTATTTTTAAATAATATCCGCGGTGTTCCTCGTCTATTGTTCCGTCGATTATTCCGTCGATAAATCCGCCTATTGTCGTCATGGGCGTTTTTAATTCGTGCGAAACGTTCGCTACGAAGCTGGAACGCGATTTTTCGAGATCTTCGAGCGCGTCTGCCATAGAATTGAACGCATACTGAAGCTCGTCAATTTCACGCACGCTCTTTTTGCCCTGATGAATTTTTATGCGGTAACTGAAGTCTCCGTCCGAAAAATGGCGGGTTGCTTCGGCAATCTGCTTCATGGGCTTTGTAAGGGAATACGCCGCGATATAAACGCCGATACTGACCGTAAACAGCGAAATAAGTATGGCGACCGTAAACGTTTTTATAAACGAATCAAGATACGGTTTGAGTCCGTCGCTCAACGGCTGTATGGCTATGACTATCGCGCCCGTTTCTCCGTTTTTGTCTATAACCTTTGCGGAGGCAACGAAATGGTTAGCCGAAAGCGTGCCCGAGAGCGTGCCGATATTCGTAAATCTGTCCTCGACGAGCATGCTCGTTATTATTTCCCCGGGAATTTTCATGTTTTTGTGCTTTTCGCAGACATTTTCTCCGTCCGCTTTATCCGCACATCCGCAGTATTTCACGTATGCCCCGTCCGGTTTTGAATCGACTATAAGAATATCCGCGCCCGAAACACCCGCGATATTTGTTATTGCCGTTTTCAGCGTTTCGCCGTATTTTTCGCCGTCGCCGTCGATATACGTATTTGAACAAAATGCCGCAACGTTACTTGCGGCATTGTAAAGATCGAGTTTTTTCTGATCCTCCCAGTAGTCCGCTATGAAAATCATAAGCGTAACGCTCAGCAGCGTAAGGCAGATCAAAAACGTAATCGAGAAGAATTTGAAGTATTTGTTAAACAGCGAGACGCTTTTCTTCGGCATTAAGGAAGAATTTATTTCGTCCGACTTATTCACTTAAATATCTCAATCCTTTGTTTCAAATTTATACCCTACCGACCAAACGGTTTTAAGCTCCCACTTATCGGAAACGCCCTCGAATTTTTCACGCAGTCTCTTTACGTGAACGTCGACGGTTCTCGAATCTCCGTAGTAGTCGAATCCCCATACCTCGTCGAGAAGCTGATCGCGGGTGAATACTCTGTTGGGATTGCTCGCAAGGTGGAAAATAAGTTCAAGTTCTTTAGGCGGAGTGTCTACGACAACTCCGTTTACTTTAAGTTCGTAATTTGTAATATTGATAGAAAGCTTGTCGTAATGAACCTCGTTGACCTGCTCGGTCATAACGGAAGCAGAACGTCTTAAAACGGCTTTGATCCGCGCGAGAACCTCTTTTGTCTCGAAAGGCTTTGAAATATAGTCGTCCGCGCCGAGTTCGAGTCCGAGACATTTGTCGAACGTTTCGCTCTTTGCCGAAAGCATTATAATCGGAACGTTTGAATTGTTTCTGATCTTTCTGCATACCTGCCAGCCGTCGAGACCGGGAAGCATAATATCGAGCAGTACGAGATCGGGATTTACCTCGTTGAATGTCTGTACCGCTTCGAGACCGTCGTTGACAATGACCGTCGTGTACTTTTCCTTTTCAAGATACAGACGGATAAGTTCGCAGATGTTAATGTCGTCGTCAACGATCATTATTTTTTCGTTAGCCATATTTTTCTCCTCTTTTTATATGCGAAATGTATTTTTATCTCCTTGCCCTCGGACGTGATTTTCCGCGCGGGCCGGATGAACGTTTACCGTTAAATTTAATTGCAAATGCGACGCCTACGGCGATTATCGCCGCCGCCATGATGAACAGCGAAGCCGCCAGTACCGTGTTTTCGTCGCCGAACGAGAACGATTTGTTCTTGCCTGAGTCGGTATAGTTTATGCTTCCGGTTGCAGGCTCGACGGTGTATTTGTCTACGCCGATATAATTTACCTGCGGTGAGCCGGAGCTTAAATTGTTAGTGATAAGCTGTGTCGAAACGGGGATACTGACTCCGGTAGAACCCGACTGCAAATAGCTTTCGAGTCCGCCGACACCGCTTATATTGTCGGTGTTTATCGTTCCCGAGTTTTTATCGTCGGCGAAACCGAAAATCTTTTTAATATACTGATATCCGTTGCCCAGTCCGTTTGTAAAGCTCGGAACGAGAAGCGACATAATGCTCATAACTCTTTGGGGCAGATTGAAATTGATATTCTGAAAAATATCGGAGAATACGGAGTCGCCGCCGAGCGAGTCTTTTATCTGATTGATGCGGTCGGACGAGGACGAGATTATGCCCGCTATCGGATTTTCGTTCTGCGGGGGAGTCTCGGTTCCCTGATAAACTTCAAGATAGTATGTCGAGGTCTTTTTGCTCTCTCCGCTCTTGTAGTAATCCACGCGGACGGTGACCGTTTCGGATGTTTTCGAAGAGTCGAGCGCGACCTTTGTAAAATAATTATCCTTGACCTGCTGACCGTTTATGAATATTTCGACTACGCATCCCGATATGATATTCGTATCGGTAATCGCCGTGGGCATGACCCAGAGTCTGTCGCGTTTATAGTCGAGTTTAACTTTGTATTTGTCAATATCGGCGTAGAATTCATTGTCTTCCAATTTAAAATAATCCGTATTGTCTCTTACCAAAGCGAACATTTCGTCGTATGAAAGAGAGCTTCTTACGGTTAAATTGTATTTTTTGCCGATAAGCTGAAGAATGTACGAAGCGACGGAATTTGAATCCACTGCCTGCTTCATCATGTCGGGGTCGGGGGTTACGTCGTATATTTTGCCGAGCATGGCGGTAGTGTATTTCGTTTGAAGTTCGTCGAACGTTACATTGTCGGGGTCGACGGCTATGCCCTGGCTTTCGATTACGCAGACAGCCATAAGACGCGCGACCTCTTTTTCGTCGGTGTCCTTGCTGACTTGATAGCCCTTGAGATACAGCGTATAACGGCACGCTGCCGTTACGTACTGGTCGAGTGTTAAAATCTCCGTCTGCGAGTATTTTCTGAGCGTGTTAATGTCAACGCCGAACGTCTCCGCCGCATATGCCATCAGAGCCGTTTCGAGGTTGGTTCCCTTTGCTATTGTGTACTTTGAATCGGACGAAGTAAGCAATGCGTAAAGAGCGCGCGCAAGCACGGGGGTGAGGGATGTCTCCTGCTCGGGATAAACGATTCCCGCACTTTCGAGGAAGTAACGTATGTATTCGTCAGAAACGCCCGAGTTAGCTGCGGACGAGAATAAATTTAAGTAATCGAGAATGTAGAGATATGCAGCTTTTCTTGAATCTGCGTCGAGTTTATATAAAAGATAGTAGTAGGAGACCGTATCCTTGAAAGTCTCCGCGGTCTCGGAATATTCATACTGCGCGTCGGCGCAGATTTTATTGAGTTTTCCGCCGACTGCATCGTTTATGTTCAGCTGTTCCATAACGACGAGATCTTTCAGCCACGACGGGTCTGCTTCGTCATAATGATACTGCGTTTCGGCAAGTACGATAGCCGAAACGGCAAACGATAATACGGGAATCATCAGCGCGGCTGTGAGTATTAACGCGATTGTCCTGCGAAATTTCATAAAATCTACTCCTATCGGGCCGAAGCTGTCCCGCTCTCCGACCTATATATTATAATATAATATTTATAAAATTAAGTCAAGTTAAAAATATGTAAATAAATCAGCCGGAACGTACATAACGCTCCGACTGTAATTATAGATTAAAGTTCTTAAAATACCCTTAAATTATTTTATTGAGAATTTAAACACTGTTTTTGAAGTATATTTTTCGCCTGCGTCGAATACGCACGAGGGAAATTCGGGTCTGTTCACGCTGTCGGGATAATACTGCGTTTCAAGACAGAATCCGCTTCTGTAATTCATCGGAACGCCGTTCTTGCCTTTGTCGCCTTTGAGAAAATTGCCCGCGTAGAACTGAACGCCGGGAAGCGTTGTCAAAACGTTTAAGCAAATACCTGATTCGTCGCTGTAAGCCTCGCCGGCTTCTCTTAATGTTTTGTCCCATCCGTCTATGCAGAAATTGTGGTCGAATCCGCCCGTGAATACGAGCTGTTCGTCGTTTTCGTTTATGTCAAGACCTATCTTTTTCGCTGTTGTAAATGCAAAGGGAGTTCCCTTTACATCTCTTATTTCACCTGTGGGAATACTGTTTTTGTCAACGGGGGTAAAATGAGAACAGTTAAGCTTCAGAGTGTGTGAAAGAATATCTCCGCCGTCATATCCGTTTAAGTTAAAATATGCGTGATTCGTAAGGTTTATCGGCGTTTTTTTATCGGAAACCGCCTCGTAATCTATAAAGAGTTCGTCGTTGTCGGTGAGTGTGTAGGTGACCGTTGCTTTTGTACTTCCGGGAAATCCGTTTACTCCGTCGGGACTTAGATATGTAAAGGAAACAGACTTGTCGTCAATAACCTCGGCGTTCCATACGGCATTGTTGAACTCACCCGCGGAGTGAAGGCAGGTTACGCCCTTTTCGTTTGCGGTGACGGAGTATTTTTTGCCGTCGATAACGAATGACGCGCCGCCGATTCTGTTAGCGCACGGACCTACGACTGCGCCCTGATAATCCCAGAGCGTTAGATAATCGCCGAGATTGTCAAAGCCTAAGCAAACGTCCCTTTCGTTTGAATTTTTATCCTTTACGATCATGTCGGCGAGAGTCGCCCCGAGGGTGAGGATACCCGCCTTAACTCCGTTTTTGTTTTCTATTATGTATTTTTCTACTTTTTCGCCGTTCGGTTTTTCTCCGAACGGTACGTTTTTTACAGACATAATCAAGCCTCCGGGTTTATTATATTGTTACAATCGCTATTATACACTTTTAATGTCGGTCAAGTCAATATTTGAAATTATTATAATAGCTTTAAATTTGTTGACTTTTCTTATAAATAACTATATTATATATATGTATATTTAAAACAGCCGGGAGGAAATCTATATGACGTTTACGACAGCGTTCATAATCAGGGGCGCAATGTTTGTTTTGCTTCTTATAATTCTTACCGTTTCCGTCGTTTCGCTGTTTGTAAGACCTGCGAAGCGTACGATAAAAGCCACGCTGGTCGATGATTTCGACGGCGGACTCATTGATATAAGCCACGCGGAGACCTCGATAGGCAAGGCGAAAACATGCGATATCGTGCTGACTTATATGTCGGTGTCTCGTTTTCACGCCGTACTGTCGAATTCGCAGAACGGATGGATGATATACGACACTCATTCCTCGTGCGGAACGCTCGTAAACGGCAGGGCGATTGATAAAAAAGCCGAGCTTAAAAGCGGAGACGTTATACAGATCGGCGCGGGAGAGTTTACATTCTACGACGGAGATCCCCCGGCTTCGCGCGCGGGCGGAGGCAGAGCGCAGAACGTGAGAGTGTCGAAGAGACGTACGCAGAGAGGCGATAAAACGCGTAAATCCGCGGCCGGATCGAATTCAAGCGCAAGGGGGCGTGACGTAAGATGAAAAAAAACGGCGCAAAGAGCGTAAAAATGTCTTACGGCAGACCCGGAAGCGTTTACGGTCTTGTCAATCTTCTTATAATGATATGCATAACGATGTTTCAGCTTCTCGCCGCGTTTACTCTTCTGTCCGATAACGACAGCGAGTATTTTACGGAATCTGTAATAATATTTTCCGCGTACGCTATTTTAGAGTGGGTATATTTTTTCGTTTTTGCAATTGTCATAAATATGCACATAGGACTTGAAATGATTGCGTTTACCCTTTCGTCGATAAGTCTGTTTTTGACTGCGGGCGCGTCGCCCGAGAAGCTTAAAGTTCAGTTTATCGCGGTAGTCGCGGGACTTCTGCTGTTTATATTTATGGTTCAGTTTATGCGCGACACGAGGCGGACGGCGTATATGCGTATTCCTATGGCGATAGCCGCTATCGGATTATTGGGACTTACATATTTAATTGCCGAGCCTGTAAACGGAGCTAAAAACTGGGTGTATTTCCACGGTATTTCGATTCAGCCGTCCGAGATAGTCAAACTTGCGTTTATCTATGTCGGAGCCGCCACGCTCGACAAGTTACAGAACACCCGCTCGCTTCTTTCGTATATCGTGTTTTCGGTCGCGTGCGTAGGACTGCTGTTTCTGATGTTCGACTTCGGCACCGCGCTGATATTCTTCGCGACGTTTATACTTATAGCGTTTATGCGTTCGGGCGATATAAAAACTTTGTTTTTGATAGGAGCCGCCGCGCTTTTGGGCGGAATACTTATTATAACGGTAAAGCCGTACGTTTTATCGAGATTTCAGAATTACAGACATATATGGGAGTATATGAACTCCTCGGGATATCAGCAGACGGGGTGGGACTCGGAAAAGGTTATCTTCGCAACGTTTTCGCCGCGAGCGAGGATCTTGTATTCGGACTCATGGGCGAAGAACTCGGAATGCTTACGGCGTTTCTTGTCGTATTTACGCTCGTCGCGTTAAGCGTGTACGCGGTTTATAATGCGAAATACGCCCGCAGTACGTTCTTTTCCATCGCAGCCTGCGCCGCGGGAGGCATGCTCCTTATTCAGACGGCGTTAAACGTGTTCGGCGTTACCGACTTTCTGCCCATGACGGGCGTTACGCTTCCGTTTATAAGCAGGGGCGGATCGAGTATGATATGCGCGTGGGGACTGCTTGCTTTTATAAAGGCGGCGGATTCTCGCAGTTATCCCGGACTTTTTTCGAGAAAGAAGGCGGGTAAGAGATGAAAACGATCAACAAGCGCGTGTTTATTATAGCCGTTCTCGCCGCGGTATTTACGGCGGCGGCGGTCGTTTTGGTGTTTTCGATATTTACTCACGCGGAGGAATACGCGTTAAAAACCGCAAATAATCATCTGTTCTCGCACGGCGTTCTCACCTCGGGCGGAGACATATACGACAAAAACGGCGAGGTGCTTTCCTATTCGAAGGACGGCGAACGGTATTATTCGGACGATAAAAATATAAGAAAATCGACGCTTCATATTCTCGGCGACAACAGCGGATTTATTTCCGACGGAATACAGTCGAATTTCAAAAAGGAACTGTCGGGTTACAGCCTTATTTTCGGTGTAAACGCGGAGGATAAAAATTCAATGAAGCTGACGCTCGACGCGAAGCTCTGCGTTACCGCGTATAACGCTCTCGAGGGCAGAAAAGGCACCGTCGGCGTTTATAATTACAAAACGGGCGAGATTATATGCGCGGTTTCTTCTCCGACATTCGATATACTCAATAAGCCCGGCGATATAGATTCCGACGATACGGGCAAGTACGACGGAATTTATATAAACAGACTTTTTAACGGTCTTTACGTTCCCGGTTCAACGTTCAAAACGGTGACCGCGCTCGCCGCCGTCGAAAATATCGGCGATATATTTACGCGGACTTTCGAATGTACGGGCGAGTACGATTCGGGCGACGGCAAGGTTATATGCAGCGACGTTCACGGCACCGTGACTTTCGAGGAGGCTCTTAACTGCTCGTGCAACTCGGCTTTCGCGCAGATTGCCGACGAACTCGGAAGCGAGAAGCTGACCGCCGCGTTCGAACAGACCGGCATGGGCAAATCGTACGATTCCGACAGGGTAAGCACGACGCCGAGCCGTTTTAAATTAGCGGACGGTATAAGCAAAGCCGATCTCGGCTGGGCGGGCATAGGGCAGTATACGACGCTTATAAATCCGTATTCCATGATGCTCTACATGGGCGCGATTGCCAACGGCGGAAAAAGCGTAACTCCGTATTTCGTCGATTCCGTCTCGGGCGAAAAGGGAAATATCGTTTATAAAAACGAGAAAAAGGATTCGGGGATAAATATATCTCCGTCGACCGCTTCGACGATGAAAACGCTTCTTCGTTCGAACGTTGAAAATTATTACGGCGATTACCGCTTCGACGGTCTGACCCTCTGCGGAAAGACTGGTACCGCCGAAGTCGGAGATGATAAAAAACCGCACGCGTGGTTCGTCGGTTTTTCACAGGATGAGAACTTCCCGTACGCGTTTGTCGCTGTCGTCGAAAACGCGGGCGGCGGACTTGCGAACGCGGGACCCGTTATAGCAAAGGTTCTTTCGAGTATTGAATAAGGAGTTTTTCAAATGGCATTCATTGAAATGAGATCTGTTTATAAACATTACAGCACGGGCGACGTTTCCGTAAACGCCGCGGACGGAGTTTCGTTCGATATAGAACAGGGCGAATTCTGCATGATCGTCGGCGCGTCGGGCGCGGGCAAAACTACCGTACTCAACATTCTCGGCGGAATCGACGAGTGCGACGACGGTAAGGTCAGAGTAGGCGGAGAGCTTATAAATACGTTTAACGAGAAAAAGCTGACCGCGTACAGACGTTATGACGTAGGATTTGTATTTCAGTTTTATAACCTCGTTCCGAATCTTACGGCTCTTGAAAACGTCGAGCTTGCTTCGCAGATAAGCACGAAGTCGCTCGATCCCGTAAGAGTTCTCGAAAGAGTCGGACTCGGCGACAGAATGGACAACTTCCCGTCACAGCTTTCGGGCGGCGAACAGCAGAGAGTCGCGATAGCCCGCGCGCTTGCAAAGAATCCGAAGCTTCTGCTGTGCGACGAGCCTACGGGCGCGCTCGACTACAACACGGGACGCGAGATTCTGAAGCTTCTTTTAAAAACATGCCGTGAAACGGGCATGACTGTCGTTATTATCACGCATAACCAGGCCATGACTCCCGTCGCGGACAGAGTTATTACAATGAAAAACGGCAGGGTAAACAGGATTGAGATTAACGAAACGCCTTTAAGCGTTGACGAGATCGAATGGTAACGGAGGCCGAAAAGTGAGCAGAGCATTATTAAGGGAAATAGTCCG
>ERZ808246.1762-NODE-1762-length-14792-cov-3.419963_pt1 | contig 14792 bp, 17 predicted proteins | sample MGYA00521083_ERZ808246 | MGnify/ENA primary metagenome ERZ808246 (study PRJEB31516, sample SAMN03275577) | gut metagenome | biome: mammalia-associated habitat; material: feces | host: Papio cynocephalus | place: Kenya | collected 2012-07-07 ...
AAATTCAATTATTACTAAATATAATACAACTGTTGAGGAGTTAGAAAAGTATAATGATTTAAAAGACTTATCTATTGGAACTAAGTTAATAATTCCATTAGTAAATGAATGATGTTATAAATAAATATCTTAGTAATATTACTAAGATTTCTTATATTAATAGTAATGTTTATATAGAAACTTGTACTAATAATTATATTGTTCTTGATAAAAAAATTGATAAAAATAAGTTGTTTGATTTTTTTAGAAAAGTTGATTTTAAATATTTTAAATACCCATTAAATAATGATTCTTATGAAATATATTTGTTAAGTGACGATTATGATGTTAATAAAGTTTCTGAAATTGATTTGAATATGTTTATAGATTGTCTTTCTTTATTACATAAAAAGACTATGAATTATGAGGTAATAAGCGATGATGATTTTAATAAGCTATATAATTATTTATATTTAAAAATAGATGATACTTATAAATATTATTTAAGATTGCAAAGTAGAATAGAGGAGAAAAAGTTCCCGTCTCCTGGAGAGTTTTTATTAATAAATAATATTAGTATGATATATAGGCTACTTGACTATTCATTATATAAATTAGATAGTTTAAATAATTGTGATAAGGATTTTCATTTATGTGTACTACTTAATAAGATAAGTAGTGATAATTTTGATGGTAGTTTTATTGATTTTAACTATTATAGTAATGGTATATCTTTGTTTGATCTGGATTTATTTTTTAAAAATTATTATTATGCTGATTTTATTAGTTTATTTGATAGGTATTGTTATACTGTTTCTATTAATGATTGTAGTTTAAGTTTATTTTTATGTTTAATAAGTATTGTTTGGGAGGTTGATTTTTCATCTACTAATTTTAATAATTGTCTTAGAGTTAGAAAATTACTTGATTATGTAAATAAAGTTTTCAATTTTATATCAGAGAAAGATAAAGAAAATGAGAAAACAGATGAGAATAAACTCGAAGAAGAGGATAATAACATTTAGTTTTGTTGTGATAAATATTAGTATTAACAACTGATAAAAAATAATTATTAGGTTTACTAAAACACTTGATAAGAAGAAGATATTATTTCTTCTTTTTTGCTTGCAGGTATTACATCTACAGAAAAAAGTATGCTTTGTTTTCATCATATCACCTGTTGTATTATATTCATTTTATTTTTAATTGACATTAACTTTTTCCATGATATAATAAGTCTTGTAAATATGATTTAGGAGGTTATTTATATGGAATTAAAAGGAAGTAAAACTGAACAAAACTTAATGACTGCTTTTGCAGGAGAAAGTCAAGCTAGAAATAAATATACTTATTTTGCAAGTAAAGCAAAAAAAGATGGATATGAACAAATAGCTGCTATTTTTGAAGAAACAGCAAATAATGAAAAAGAACATGCTAAAATGTGGTTTAAAGAACTTAATGGTGGAGAAATCCCATCAACAGTTGAAAACTTAGAAGCAGCAGCAGATGGTGAAAACTATGAATGGACAGATATGTATGATGAGTTTGCAAGAGTTGCTGAAGAAGAAGGATTTAAAGCATTAGCAGCAAAATTCAGAATGGTTGGAGAAATTGAAAAACATCATGAAGAAAGATATAGAAAACTTCTTAAAAATATTGAAGATGAAGTTGTTTTCTCAAAAGATGGAGATTCAATTTGGATTTGTAGAAACTGTGGACATGTTGTAGTTGGTAAGAATGCTCCAAAAGTTTGTCCAGTATGTGCTCATCCACAAAGTTTCTTTGAATTAAAGAGCGAAAATTATTAATATTGAAGGAGTCTTAGACTTCTTTTTTTTCTTTATATTTGTTATAATATGCGTATTGGGGGATGCAAACTGGAGTTCAGACGTGTGCTCTTCCGATCTCAACATGGAGTTAACTGAAGAATATATTAAAAATTTAAAGTTTGTTGGTGCTGGTAATTTTGGCACTTTATATAGAAATGGAAACGTTATATACAAACTATATAAAGAAGAGGTAAAAGGACCATATTATAATTATCATGATAATCCATCACTTGATAGAACATTTTATAATAAATATAGACTTAATAAATTAAAAAGTTTAAGTGGTAAAATTAAAAATTGTAATTTAATTACTGATTTTATTTATATTGATGGTAAGTTTAGAGGGGTTATTAGTAATTATGTTGAAGGAGATAGTTTAAGAGAAAAACAAGATGAATTAGATGTTAGAGAGAAAACTATAATTTCTAGAAAACTTATAAAATGTATAAGTGATTTGCATAAAAATAATATTTATCCTTTAGATATTCATTTAGGTAATGTTTTAGTAGATGATAATTTAGATGTAAATGTTATTGATTTAGATGACTGTTTAACAAAGGTTAGATTAATTGGTAATCCAATGATTGTTAGATGGAGTAATTTAAAATTAAGGGATACGATATATTCATTATTTAGAGATTTTAGTTACTACAGTAGGTATGAAAATAGAATGTCTAAATATATTAAGAAAAATGATTTACCAAAATTTCCTTGTACTTTTGATGGAATGAATAAATATTTAGCATATAAAAATATTCCTCATAAGTATATTTTTATTTCAAGAGATACGGATATTGAATTAATAAAAAGTTTACTTACCACTGATACTGTACTTGCATATGTATATAAAGATAATGGATTTGATTCTTATAGAGATGATATTCTTTATTTTTTTGAAAATGGAATAGTAATAAATGAAACTATTGAATCTGACTTAAAAGATGTTTTTATAAATAATCATAATATTGTTTCTTATCATGATATTAGTTTTGGTGAACCAGGGCATGTTTTAGTGAAAAAATAATATACTTTTTATAGGTGAAGAAAATGTTTTCAAAAAATATTTCTCCTAAAATTTCATCTTTTAGTGCCGTTGCTGTTGGATATTTACTTCTTGATGATTTGTCTGCTAGTGAACAAAATGCTTTAGGAAACTGGTTAATGCTTGTTGCCCAAGTATTATCGACTAATGCTTATTTTAAACAATTACAGTCCGAATATCAAAATGAGAAGTCTAATAATTATAAAATGGGTAGTGAAGTAGATATTTTAAAAAGAATGAAGGATGCTTTAGAAAAAGAAATAAATAATTTAGAAAAGTAGGTGTTTTATGAGAAAAGAGTTACTTGCTCCTGCTGGTAATATGGAGTGTTTAAAGGCTGCTGTTTTTAATGGAGCAGATGCTGTTTATATGGCTTGTAAAAGTTTTGGAGCTAGAAAGTTTGCAAATAATTTTGATAATGATGAGATTGTCGAGGCTATTAAGTTTTGTCATTTGTATGGAGTAAAGGCATATGTTACTATGAATACTTTGGTAAAAAATGAAGAAGTAAATTTTTTTATTGAGCAAGCGGAATTTTTATATAGAAATGGAGTGGATGCCATACTTATACAAGACTTTGGAATGATATGTCTTTTAAGAGAAAAGTTTCCAAAACTTGAAATTCATGCTTCTACTCAAGCAAATACTTCTTCTTATGAAACTGCAAAATTTTATTATGATTTAGGTGTTAAAAGAGTTGTTTTTTCACGTGAAGTTTCCATTGATGAAATTGATAGTATAGATATTCCTATTGAAAAGGAAGCTTTTGTTCATGGTGCTCTTTGTATTTCATATTCCGGAGAATGTTTGATGAGTAGTATGCTTGGTGGAAGAAGTGGTAATCGTGGTGAGTGTGCTGGCTGCTGTCGTCTTCCATATACATTGCTTGATGGTACAACTTCAATTAGTAATAATAAATATCTATTAAGTACAAAGGAATTAAATACTACAAAATATATAGATAGATTAATAAATAGTAGTATATATAGTTTAAAGATAGAAGGAAGAATGAAGAGTCCTTTGTATGTTGGATTTATAACAAAATTGTATAGGAGATTACTTGATGGAGAAAAAGTTGACTTAGATTTTGAAACAGATAAATTAAAAACTATATTTAATCGTAAATTTACTAAAGGTAGACTTTTTTCTGAAGATGATATTTCATTAATGAATCAGGAAAGTCCTAATCATCAAGGATTAGTGATAGGTAATAGTAGTGTTTATAAGGATAAGATAAAGATTAATTTAAATCGAGGAAGAGTGTTATATCAAAATGATGCTATTAGGTTTGTTAATTCTGGTCGTGGAATGATGGTTAATTTTTTATATGATAAAGATATGAAGTTGTGTTCTAAAGCAGATGGTGTTTGCTATGTCGATAACAAACTAAATATATCTTCTTCAGATATTGTTTCAAAAACACAGGACTATAATTTAGAAAATGAATTTAAAAATATTGATTCTAAAAAGATAGAAGTTTCTTTTTCAGTAGTTGCGAGAATTGGACATCCTCTTAAAGTAAGTATTTCTGATGGATACAATAATATTGTTGAAGAGATTGGCTGTGTTAATGAAGCAAAGAGCGCTCCTATTGATGATCAAACAATAATTAGTAAACTTTCTAAACTTGGAGATACGCCTTTTACAGTTTCTAATATAAAGATAGAAAAAGATGAAAATATTTTTATTCAAATTAAGCTTCTTAATGATATAAGAAGAATATTAACTGAAAAATTAATTGGTATGCGAGAAGATGCCAATGTTAATTTTGAATCTTGTGATTTAGTTTTTAAAAAGAATGATTCTAAATGTAGTTCTAATGATTTGATTACTTGCTTAGTGTATACTGATTCGCAAATAAGAGCCTGTTTAGATATGAATGTTTCAAGAATTTATGTATGTGATAAAAATTTATATGATAAGTATCAAAATAATTCAAATATTTATTATATGTTACCTAGATGCAATTTTAATATGAGCAAGTCATTTACTTCTAGAAATTTAGTATCTGATTATTTTAATTTTTCTAATATTGATGCTTATGGAAATTATTCTTTAAATGTATTTAATATATATACTGCATATTATCTTAGAAAGTATGGTTTAAAGAATATTCCTATTTCTGTTGAACTTAGTGAAGAAGAGATAGATAATTTTATAAAGTTATATAATCACAAATTTGGATATGCTCCTTTTGAAGTATTAGGATATGGAAGAGTTGAAAATATGATTATAAAAGGAAATATTTTGAATATTTCATCTGATATTTGTAAATATAAATTAAAAGATTTTAAGAATAGATTATTTCCTGTGTTCTATGATGGCATTAATACACATATATTAAATTATGTAAACTTTGAAAGACATAACTTAAAAAATTGTATAATTAGACTTGATTTTTATGATGAAAGTTATGATGAAATTATTAAAATTATAAAATCTTATCAATAATTTAAATTGATATATAAAAAAATTTAATTATGTGTTAAAATAAATTATAGGGAGTGATTAATATATGGCAGAAGCGAAAACAAAGAAAGAAAAAAATTTAGTAAAGAATTATTTTATTCTAGCTATTATCTTTTTAGCTGGAATTGGTTTAACTTTTTATTTGTGCAGATGGTATAAAGTATATGATGACTATAAGAAACAAACTCCTGTTATACGTGGAACTTTAAGTCAAGAAATTGTTTATGATGATTTAGAACATTATGTTTTAGAAAATCCAACATCAGTAATTTATATGTGTGTTTCAAATGATGATGTTTGTAGAAATTTTGAAAAGGGATTTGCAAAATATATTGTAAAAGAAGAATTAACTGATACTATAGTTTATCTTAATTTGACTAATATTGAAAAAAATGAATTTATAAATAAATTTAATGAGAAATATCAATTTAAAACTAAATTGACAGGAAATTATCCAGCTTTTGTAATATTTAAGGATGGAAAAGTAGATAGTGTACTACAAGGTAGTTCAGATAGTGAAGTTACACTTTCTAAAGTAAAGAATTTTTTAGAATTAAATGAAATTAAAGGAGAAGGAGAGTAATCTCCTTTTGATATGGAGGGTTTTATGAATAATATTGTTTTGTATCAACCAGAGATACCACAAAATACTGGTAATATAATGAGAACTTGTGTTGCGACTAATACTCGTTTACATTTAATTAAACCATTAGGTTTTAAAATAGATGATGCTCATTTAAAAAGAAGTGGTGTAAACTATATTGATAAATTAGAATATTTTGTGTATGAGAATTTTGAGGACTTTAAAGAAAAAAATCCTGGAAAATATTACTATTTTACTAGATATGGTCATAAGCCACATACTAGTTTTGATTATAGTAATAAAAGTGGTGAAAACTTATATTTTATATTTGGAAAAGAGTCAACTGGTATTCCTAAAGAAATATTAAAAGATGATTTAGAACACTGTATGAGAATTCCAATGACAGACAAAGTACGTGCACTTAATGTTTCTAATAGTGTTGCGATTGTAATATATGAAGCATTAAGACAACAAGATTATAATGATTTACTTTTAGAAGAACCAAATGATGACAATGGACATAAGGGTGCTGATTTTTTAGAGAGAGACTAGTCTTTTATGAAAAAAGATTTTTTAGATATTTTAATTGATAAATTTTTTGATAAAATTGAAGTTTTAATTTCAAATAAGATTGAGCCTACCATTATTGTTCATGATATTAAAGAGCTTAACAGTGATATTATAGATGGATTATGTCAGAGTGGTATTAGAGGAATGATTCTAGATGTTGATGAAACATTAAGGTATGATGGCAATGATATAAGTGATGATAATATAGATTGGTTGATAAGTGTTAGTTCAAAGATGAAAGTTTCTGTTGTAAGTAACGGATATGATAAAGGTGTTGAATCTCTTTTAAAACAACTTTGTATTAATTATTATCCTCTTTCATTTAAGCCTAGTACTAGAAATATAAAAAAAGCTTTGAAAAGTATGGAAATTGGTTCAAGTTCTGCAATAATAGTTGGTGATAAATATTTTGATGATATGTATGCTGGCAACAAACTTGGTATGAAAACTTGTTTAGTTAAAAAATAATTTTTTAAAGATGAATATAGATGAATATATTTTATCTTTTTTTTTCATAATTTTTTTGAGGTGAAAATTATGGGAAAATATAAAGTTTTAATTAGTGGAATTAATACAAGTGATTTGGTTACTTTAAGTGCTCAAGAGATGAGAGTGTTATTTGAAAGATTTAAAGATGGTGATTTATTTGCTCGTGATTTACTTATTGAAGGAAATTTAAGATTAGTTTTATCAATTTTAAAGAAGTTTTATAATAATAAAGAAAATCTAGATGATTTGTTTCAGATAGGTTGTGTGGGCTTAATTAAGGCAATAGACAATTTTGATTTAAGTTATGATGTTCAATTTTCTACTTATGCTGTTCCTATGATTTTAGGAGAAATAAAAAGATATATTAGGGATAATTCTAGTATAAGAGTTAGTCGTTCATTAAAAGACATTGCATATAAATCAATGAAATATATTGATGAGTATTATAGTGAACATGGTACTGAACCAACGATAGATGTGATAGCTTTAGAATTGGGTGTCAATTCTTTTGATGTTAGTAATGCACTTAATGCAATGAGAGAACCTGTTAGTATGTATGAACCTATATATAATGATGGTGGAGATACAATTTTTTTGTATGATCAAATAGAGGATAAAAGTGCTGAAACAGATGTTTCAAATAGATTAAGTATTGAAAATGCTATTGATGATTTAGATAGCCGCGAAAAATATATTTTGGATCAACGTTTTGTAATTGGGAAGACACAAATGGAAGTTGCCGATGAGCTTGATATTAGTCAAGCACAAGTATCAAGATTAGAAAAGAAGGCTGTAAAGGAATTAAAAAAGGTATTAAAGTAATTTTGTTTCATATTATTTATTAGGTGATTCAATGAGAATGTCTGATTTACAATCAAAAAAAATTATAAGCATAGTAAATGGCAAAAGTATTGGAAATATAATTGATTGTGATATTAATGAGCATGGTGGGATAGATGCTTTAATAATTGAGCAAAATAAGGGGTTGTTTTCTCTAAATAAAGAGAGTGATACAAGAGTTTTTTGGAATGAAATTGCTAAAATAGGTGAAGATGTCATATTGGTAAGAAAAGATTAAGTTACTTTGATAGGCTTTTTCTTTTTATTCTTGTATCTTTTTTTCTTTCTTTTTTATTTTTAATATATATCGATAAAAGACTTTTTAGTGTACTTAAAAATTATGTTGATATTGAAGTTTCTAATCTTACTACTAGAATAGTTAATCAAGTTATTTCTTATAATCGTTTTGATAGTACTTATTTGAAAAGGCATAGTGATGGAAGCTATTCTTATGATACAAAGGTCATTAACGATTATGTAGATTTAGTCACTGGAAAAATTGATTATGAACTTTCAAATGTAGAAGCTGGAAAAATTGACAGTTTGTTTTTTCGTAAAAATAATAAATATAAAGATTTAAAAAATGGTCTTATTTGTGATGTGATGTTTTCATCAATAAAGGGTTCGACTTTGTTCAGTAGCATTGGTCCAGGTATTCCTGTTAGATTATCTTTCATTGGTGAGGTAACTTCTAGTATTGATATTAAAACGAAGGAGTATGGAATAAATAATGTTTTAGTAAAGGTGATTTTAAATATAAATATTAAAGAAAGAACTTCTATGCCATTTACGTCAAATGAGCAAATTATTACAATTAGTGAACCTCTTACTGTGGATATTATTAAAGGAGATATTCCTGAGTATTATAAAACAAGCTAATTTGTGCTATAATTTATTTGTGAGGTAATTGTATGAAAAAGATTGTAATAAATGATATTGAATATGAAATCATCAGAAATGATAAAGATTGTATAAATAAGGAAGAACTTGAAGAAAAAATAACTGATTATTTTGATGAATATGATTATATTATGGGTGATTTTGCTTATGATAAAGTTAGGTTAAAAGGATATTACAATTCTGATAATAAGATGGCTAAAAAAATCAATGATATCAAGTATTTAGATGATTATATTGAAAATTATTGTAGTTATGGTGCACGTATTTTCTTGCTCAAGAAATTAAAATAAAATACTTGTAATTATCCTAAAATATGTTAGAATTATATTATATGAATAATAAAGGGAGGATTTTTACATGGAAAATCAAGAAATCGAAAAGAAAATGATGTCAATAGTTGCAGAAGATGGTTCAATTGAAGAAGTTGAAGTTATTTTAGCTTTTGAGTTCAAAGATACTAAGAAAGAATATGTTATTTATACAAAAAATGAAAAAGATGAAAATGAAAATGTTACAGTTTATGTATCAAACGTTGACCGTTCATCTGGTGAACCTAAGTTAATTGGTGTTGACGATGATGAAGAGTGGAATAGAGTAAAAGATGTTTTACGTGAATTATCAAAAGCAGAATAACATGAGGAGGTTAATGTCTTATGATGGTAGATAAGATTGATTTATTGGACAATGATTATAATTTAGTTTCTAGGGAAGCAAGTCCAAGACAAATAAAGACTAGAAGCAAATCATTTAGTTCAATTAGTGGTGTTTTTACTAAGTTTAGGATTTCTCGTTTAGAGAAAAAATTGGAAAAATCAAGAAAAAGTTTTGTAAATCAAAAAATTCATAAAAATTTAGGCGATTCATCTGTAGTTAGAAAAACTGAGAAAGATATTGAGAAAAAGGCAAAGGCAATTGCTAAGATAGAAGAGAAAATTATGATTCTTTCTAAGGAAGATGTTCCAACAAATTATGTTGAAAATAGAGCAATTAAGTTGAGAAAGAATATGATGAGTAATTTAAGTCATAATTCATCTATGGCATATTCATTAGGAATAAAGACTAAGGCTGATGAAGCAAAAGCAATCGATAAGATTTTTAATGAAAATACTGTTTTACCTGTTAATGAGAGAGTAAGGGAATCTGAATTAGAAGATGTTGAGGATGTTGAAGACCAAGAAGATGTTCAAGCTGAAACACCAGAGAGTATTATGAGTCGTGAAAGTGAAGAAATTGGTAGAAGTGTATCAAATATCTTAGATGAAGATGTATCAAAAGAATCCGATGTTGCTGATGAGAAAGATGTTGATGCAGTTGAAAAAGATGAAGTATCTTCTGATGAAAGTGATAAAGCAGTTAGTGAACCTGTTGTTGAATCTGAACAAATTCCAGATGTTTCAACTTTTATGAAAGATATTGATTTAAATGTTGATACATATAAGGATTCAACAAATATTAATCCTGTTACAGATGAAAACGAATCTAGAGAGCATATTGAGGTTGTTCCAACAGATATAGATAGAGATGCAATAAAGAGTTCAATTGATGATCAGTTTGAGAATATTGCTAAGAGTGGTGATAATATGCAAGAAGAAACAATTACCAATGCTGGAAGACCAAATGTAGAAGATGCTTTTAATAGTGTTGATAATGGTGCTATGTTCGTTTCTCCAGAAACAGTTAAAAGTGTAGTTGGAACAGGTTCTAAAATTGATATTGATGCAGATGAGCCAAAGAGTATTAGTCCAGAAGAAGTTAGAGCTGTTTTAGATGGTAAATTTGATGAAGTAGAAAATACTGAAGAAGAAGATAAGCTTGACACACATCTTGATGTTAGAAGTATTGAAGAAACAATAAGCGATGCTTTGAGCAAACTAGATGAAGAAGAACAAAATAAAGATTTAGATGATGAGATGAGTTTTGAAGATGTTCATGAAGATGTAGAAGATGCTATAAATGAAAGAAATAAGATTTCTTCTAATGAGAGTCATGCAGCAAGAATAAATGAATTTGATGCAGATGGAAATAAGAAACAGAAGTTTAACTATGTTCCAATGACTGATGAAGAGATTAAAGCAGCACAAGAAAATATCGAATATGAAAAGTATGAAAATCCTGCTTTTAAAGAAGAAAAACATTTACCAAATGAAATAAAATTGAATTATCCTAAAATTAGATTTGAAGATATTTTTGTACCGGTTAATAAAGATGAAGATTACAAAATTGAAAGTGAAGATGTAGTAGAAGAAGAGAAAAAAGAAATCGTTCCTGTAAATGGTAATATTCGTGGTGAAATCGTTGTTGTACCAGATAGAAAAGTTCAATTACCAATGGTTGTTGAAGAAAATAAGGAAGATGAACAGGTGGTTACTTCAGAAGATGTGCAAGAGGTTGAAGAAGAACCAATTGAAGAGTATACATTCGATACTTCAAAAGATGATAAGAAGTCTGTTTCTAACGATGAGGAAGATTTATCATTTGATTTTTCAAATACATCTGCAAATGAGATTGATGGTATTATCGATAAGTTGGGTACTAAGAGTCAATTTGATGCACTAAAAGCTCGTGTTGAGCAATTAAGAAAACAACAAATAGAACAAAGAAGAAGAGAAGAAGAAGCAAGAAAAGCTGCAGAAGAGGCTGCAAGAGTTGCTGAAGAAGAGAAAAAACGTTATAATGAAAGCATTGAGAAAAATAATCAAAGCTTAGAATTGTTTAAGAGTTTTATTGAAGCTCTAGAAGAAGATAATGAAAGAACTAAGCAAAGAACTCAAGCTTTTGAAGAAACAAAAGAGATGGAAAATAGATTTGCTGAGGATCAACGAGTTAAAGCAGAACAAGCATTGGCAATGGTTGATGAAATAAATTCTATTATTGGTCCAGTAGCAGAAAATGTTAGCGTAGTAAAGAGATAATATTATCTCTTTTTTTTTCATATAATTTTATTGGGTGATGATATTATATTTTCTTTTATATGTGATAATTATTTTTTTTCAAAAGATGCATTTAATTATATTGTCGATAATAGATTATTTATTTCTTCTAACAACAAACTTTATTTTGTAGAAGAGTTAAATAATTTAGAACAAATTGACTTATTAAATAATTACAAGGTAAATTTTAATGACTTTTATAAGATTGTTTGCACTAAATATGGAGACTATAAATTTTTATATAAAAACAAATATTATGTTGTTCTTGAATATAAAGAATTTTCATTAGATTTATATCAATTAATAGTAGATGATAAAAAAAATGTAGTTAGCAGTGGTAAAATCGATTGGCGAGAAAAATGGATTAATAGAAGTGAATATATAATGAACATGTATTCTTCTTACAGAAATAAAAATAAAGTTATAGATAATAGCATTGACTATTATTTTGGACTATTAGAGTCCTCTATTTGTTATTTAAATGAATTTGATTATGAGAATGTTAATTTGTGTATTCAGCATGCTAAAATGTCGTATTTTGACTATTTTAATCCCTTTAATATTAGAATTGATGTGAAGGAACGTGATTTTAGTAATTTTCTTAAATATATATTTTTTTATAATAAATACAATGAACGTGATGTTAGAAATATTATTGAAACCAATATAAAAAACTATGATTTTAATTTGATTGTTGCAAGATTAATATATCCTGATTATTATTTTGATTTGTTTGACGATTATTTAATTAATAATGATGATGAAATATTAGATTTAATTAAAAAGATAGTAAATAGAGTAGATGAGTATGAAAAGTATGTTTATATGATTTGTAACTATGTTAAATCAAATATACAAATAAAAAACGTAGACTATCTTAATCTACGTTAATTACTTCTGTAACTTCAGGTATTTCTGTTATTATCATTTCTTCAATACCTTCTTTTAGTGTTACATCGATTAATGAACATCCAGCACATGCTCCAGTTAATTTTACATATACTTTTGAATCCTCATATTTAATAAATTCGATATCTCCGCCGTCGCCTATTAAATAGGGACGTATTTTATCAATCATTGAAATGATTTTTAATGTGATATCATCTTTGTTTTTATCCTTCATTTTCTTCACCTGTTAAAATTATAACTTATTTTGAAATTTTAGTAAACAAAATCGTTATATGTATGCTATAATGAATGCAGGGAGTATTTTATGAATAAATATAATATAGGAGATGTTATTACTGGAAAAGTCACAGGAATAGAAAAGTATGGTATATTTTTATCTTTGCCTGATGGTTCTAGTGGACTAATTCATATATCAGAGATATCAAATCAATTTGTCAGAAATGTGTCTGACTATGCTTCTATGGGTGATTTCCTTGAAGCTAAAGTAATAGGTTTTGATGATAATAATCACTATAAGTTAAGTTTTAAAAGTCTCCAACAAAATAAAATTACTAAGAAAAGAGAAAAAATAGTAGAGACATCTAAAGGTTTTTCTACCTTGAATAGTATGCTAAATCAATGGATTGATGAGCAAAAAAAATTAAATTTAAAAAAAAATAAAAAAAATTAATAAATTGTGTTGACAAATTGAATATAAGTTGGTAATATTAATGATGTCAACTGATTTGACGGGCGATTAGCTCAGTTGGTTAGAGCACCTGCCTTACAAGCAGGGGGTCACAGGTTCGAGTCCTGTATCGCCCACCATTTGCCGAAATAGCTCAATTGGTAGAGCAACTGACTTGTAATCAGTAGGTTCCGGGTTCAAGTCCTGGTTTCGGCACCATTTTATGGAGAGGTAGCGAAGTGGCTAAACGCGACAGACTGTAAATCTGTTCTCATCGAGTTCGATGGTTCGAATCCATCTCTCTCCACCACTTTTGAGTTTGCCTCGTAGCCAAGTGGTAAGGCATCAGACTTTGACTCTGACATGCGTTAGTTCGAATCTAACCGAGGCAGCCATTTTTATTGATATGATCTGTTAGCTCAGTTGGTAGAGCATTTGACTTTTAATCAAAGGGTCATGAGTTCGAATCTCATACAGGTCACCATTGTTGCCTGAGTGGCGGAATTGGTAGACGCACAGGACTTAAAATCCTGCGAGAATCAACCCTCGTGCCGGTTCAAGTCCGGCCTTAGGCACCATTTAAAAATTTAACTCAATATTTATTTATTGAGTTTATGGAGGAATACCCAAGCCTGGTTGAAGGGACCGGTCTTGAAAACCGGAAGGTCGTGCAAGCGGCGCTAGGGTTCGAATCCCTATTCCTCCGCCATTTATATCGCGGGATGGAGCAGTTAGGTAGCTCGTTGGGCTCATAACCCGAAGGTCGGAGGTTCGAATCCTTCTCCCGCAACCAATTTATTTAATTTGTTATGGTTCCTTGGTGCAGCTGGTTAACACGTCTGCCTGTCACGCAGAAGATCGCGGGTTCGAGTCCCGTAGGAACCGCCATATGGCTTCATAGCTCAGTCGGTAGAGCAAGGGACTGAAAATCCCTGTGTCGCTGGTTCGATTCCCGCTGGAGCCACCATTTTAATTAAGACAACTAAATGTTATATGTGCTGTAGCTGAACAACATGTCTTGCGCTCGTAGCTCAGTTGGATAGAGTGTTTGGCTACGAACCAAAAGGTCAGGGGTTCGAATCCCTTCGGGCGCACCAGTTATCGGGAAGTGGCTCAACTTGGTAGAGCACTTGGTTTGGGACCAAGGGGTTGCAGGTTCAAATCCTGTCTTCCCGACCAATAAGAAATAAACGTTGATAATTCAACGTTTTTTTGTTTGGCCGGAGTAACAATTTTTTTCTGCATCCCCTTGCTCTCAAACGTAATTGTACCAATTAATTTAAATTACTTATTTGGTGCCCCCTTAATTGATTCTCACATATTTTATATAAAGCTTTTCTATATTTACTTCATCAATTTCAAAACTTGTTCCATGGTCATGAATTTGACCTTTTTTTGGTCCGTCTCTATATATACCAATCTTTAGTTTAACTCTTATTGTTCCATCTTTTATTAAATCAATAAATGTATGCTCATTCTTTAATCTATAAAAGTCATAATTATAATACTTATAGAAGTCTATGTTGTTTCTTGTATATTTTATTGCATTTACTACTACTAAATAACTTAATTTCTTTTGTAGTCT
>ERZ808246.1763-NODE-1763-length-14792-cov-3.115288_pt1 | contig 14792 bp, 11 predicted proteins | sample MGYA00521083_ERZ808246 | MGnify/ENA primary metagenome ERZ808246 (study PRJEB31516, sample SAMN03275577) | gut metagenome | biome: mammalia-associated habitat; material: feces | host: Papio cynocephalus | place: Kenya | collected 2012-07-07 ...
AGGAAAGTCACGCTCTGGGCGCGGGTGCAGGTGGCGTCAGGCCTGAATTTACCATTGCCTGTGCCGGTGGTAATACCGTTCTCCACCGCCCATGCGACTGCCTTAGCATAGTATACTCGCCCTCGCCAAGCTCCGCCGGGACGGTCAGTTCGACGCGGCCTTCGGCATCGACCTCGTCAGTCAGGTTTTTGAGCCTGCCGTAATATGCAGGCTTGCCTTCCGCATCGTAGAAAATCGTGGAAATGTACTCGTTCGGGTCGGTCTGCGCGCCGGTGTAGTGCAGCGTCAGCGTACCGCCTGCAAATTTTTCAGCCTCGGTCTCGATCACGCTGAAATTGCGGCTTTTGTCCAGCAGAGTCAGCTTCCATTCGGAGGAGAGGTTCGATTCAATCGCGGTCAGCGTGCTACCCACCGTGCCGGTTTTCACGCCGTCCGCCATGCAGACGAACAGCACGTCGTTTTTGCTCAGGTTGAACGCGGGGCGAGCGTAAGAATGCGCGTTCGCCAGTTTTGCATAGATTTTGTATTCGGTCCTGTCGCCATTATATTCCGCATCGGCGACCGATTTTCCCGTGCCGGCAGAGCGCATCCACCAATCACCGGCAGTGCTGCCATCATGATAGGCGATTAGATCATTCTCGCTCGAGAATCCATACTTTGCGTTTTTCATTTCTTCGACGGACGGGAGGAATACCTTATCGCCGCTGAGAATGTTATCTACCGCCGGGAACTGCAAATTTCTATCATTGGTAGATGCAGCGTCGCTTTTTACCGTGGCCAGTACCACGTTCTGCTCGTTTTCGGTAAAGCCGGTCAGCAACTCGCCGCACCACGTCTGCGCGTTGCTGCCATTATAAGCTGTGCCGTTCTTGTTAAAGACAATGCCTTTGTACTCGCTGTCGTCCTGTCCCAGCAGATACTCGGACAGCAGGAACATGGCGTCCTTGTTGGAAACGGTATCCTCGCCCTGCTTGAGTGAATCCGTATCGCCGATGGCGTTGCCGCTGGCGGACAGAACGCGCCACAGGATGGGTTCTGTGCCGAACTTGCCGAAATAGAGGTAGTTATAGCCCCACTGCGCCGGAGAGATCATCAACGGACATCAGGCCGGCCTGCGTGCGCGGGGTAAAGTTGGGGCCGTCTTCGCCGTCATCGATGGTGATCTCCACCGCAAAGGGCGTGCCGGTGGCGTAATCGCTCTCCCTTGCGCTGTTCCAGTCCTCGCCGTAGAGGGAAAGCGTGTACTTACCGTCCGACAGGCCATTCGGCAGGGTGACAACCGTGCGAGTAGCATCTGTATTGCTATTGACCGAGCCGTACATCAGGGGGATGCATTATGAGCAAACAGCGAATGAACTGATTGACAGGTATATTTACTTCTATAACCATGAGCGCATCCAGATAAAAACGAGAGTGGCGCCGCTGTCGCTGCGCCACTCCGCTTAAAACTTCATATCCTACATGGGAGCTTTTTGTACTGTCCGCACAATCCGGGGCGGTTCATACCAGAGGCAGAATTATCTTTTTCTCTTTACCAGCGTTCCATGTGTACGCACGATGCGTCATAGCGGCTCGGGCGCTCGCACACGGTCGGATCCTGCGGATATCCAATGGTGAGGATGGAATGCGGGATGATGTGCTCCGGCAGCTTGAAAAGCTCGCGCTGCGCCTTCACGGCATCCTCACGCGGCCACGTGCCGAGCCAGACCGCACCCAAGCCGAGTGCATGTGCGCACAGGCAGAGATTCTCCGCTGCGATCGCGCCGTCGATCACCCAGAACTCCTCCGCCGTGCGGACAGCTTTGTGCATGTCTCCGCAAATGAGGATGCCCATCGCTGCACCACGCAGCGGCTGGGCGTATTTCCCGTTTCCGTCCGCCATTTTCTCCAGCGTCTCGCGCGCATTCACAACAATGTACGCCCAATCGCGCGCATTCGTTGCACTCGGCGCGGACATGGCCGCCTCCAGCAGCAGATGGATCTTCTCCGGCTCAATGGGCTGGGATGTGAATTTCCGCACACTTTTTCGGGTCAGGATGGCCTTGATCGCATCCATTCAGTCTTCCTCCTTTGTTTTTTCCTCATAAAAGCGCAGCTCTGTCACCGTGCTGGCCGTCTCCCCGGCCCTGATCACGCAGTTCGGAAACGCAGGCTCGTTTACGGCATTCGGATACTGCTGCGTTTCCAGACACACTGCGCCATGCGCTCGATAGTGTTTCCCGTTCTTACCCTCGATCGGAGATGGGACGTGGTTGAGCGTAAACAGCTGCATACCGGGCTGGTCCGTCCAGATTTCCATTGTAACATGGCTGTGGCAGCCGTGCAAGACAGCCGCACGCCGGAATCCGCTGCCGTCAAGACAGTAGTTGTGATCAAAGCCCGCCTGCTGGCGGAGCTGCGGCGCATCGGCGCGCAGCGCGTCGCGCAGGAGACGCGGACTCCGAAAATCGAACGCCGTGTCCGCCACCTCCGCCGGAACGTGCTCCGGGATGCCGTCCGGCGCAGTGTAAAGGACCTGCTCCGCGCTGATCTGCAGGAACTGCTCCTCCGCCGCACCGCTGCCGTGGCCGTTGAGATCAAAATAGGCGTGACTCGTCACGCTCCACGGCGTGTCCGCCGTCGGAACGGCTCCGTATTCCAGCCGCAGCGCATCATCACGCAGCACATAATCCACGCTGAAAAACAGCTGTCCCGGAAAGCCGCCGGCACCGTCATCCAGATGCGTCATATGCAGCCGCAACGCCTGCGGCTCCTGAAGCACGGAAAATGCAAAGTTTTTCGCGGCGTAGCAGCCGCTTCCGCCGTGGATGCAGTGGCCGCCGAAGTTGCGTTCCAGCTGGACGCGCCGTCCATTCAGCGTAAACGTACCGCCCTCAATGCGGTTCGCGCAGCGCCCGATCACGCTGGAATTGCAAAGGCCGTTCTGTAAATACCCCTCCAGAGACAGCTTCCCAAGCACAACGTCCACCGCGCCCGCGCCCGTCGGGACGCTCAGACCGTGCAGCGTCGCGCCGAGCGTCAGCACCTCGGCCTGAAGGCCGGAATCCGCGCGCAGACGCACCAGCCACACGACCTCGCCGCCCGGAAGCTGGCCGTAGCTCTCGACTGAAAATATTCCGAATCTGCTCATACGCTCTCCTGCCGCGTCAGTCCTGTCCGGCCCGCAGCTTTTCAATATAGTCTGCGGTGTTTTCGCCCGGAATGTTCCAGTTGTTGTCGTCTGCCCAGTAATCCGGGATCCAGTCCACGTCATGCACCACCTGCATCCGCAGCGCTCCCGCGGGGCACGTGACGGCGCAGCTGCCGCAGCCCATGCACTTGTCCTCCCGGACGCTGGCCGTGCCGTTTTCCACATGCACAGCATCGAATACGCAGCGGCTCTCACACAGGCCACAGCCGACGCATGCGTCTTCCTTTACCGACGGGCGGAAGCGGCTCGGGATGCGGATCGGCAGACCGTGATGCTCCAGATCCGCCATGGCGCAGCAGTCGTCACAGCAGCTGCAAATAAAATCGATCTGACGCTTGTTGTGCGCGGACACGATGGCCGTGGACTCGTCGATCTCCTTCAGGCAGCGTTCCAGCTCCTCCTGCGTCGCATAATGTCCGCCGAAATGCTCCACCGCAAAGTCAGCGCGCGTGCCGAAGGTCATGCAGTGGCTGTCCTTCGGGCTGTGCTCATGGAAGCCGCACTGGCAATGATCGGCGCTGTATTCCCCGCGGTCAAGATAAGACTTATAGCTGCGGCAGACGCACATTTGCAGCGCAAACTTCCCGACCTCCTGAAACGACTGCATGATCTCCTTCAGGTTTTCGCAGTACATCACGCCGGGCAGATGCTTGATCGACGCGTATTTCGGGATCACGCGGAATGAGCCGTATGTCGCGTCGATCATCGCTTGCGGCGGATCCGGCATCTGCCGCCACGCCTCCATCAGGCGGAACAGCGGCATCTCCTGATTCCAGTCAAGGCCCAGCGCATTGTAGGCCATGCCGATCTGGTCGCGGATGGTCATCACATCGACCGACGGCGCATAGCCGGGTCTGCCCTTTTTGAGCGGCAGCAGCCGCCCATAACGCAGCAGCCTGTCGATCGCCTCGCGCACAGGTTCTGTTTCAAGCCCAAGCTTCTCCGCGACCTCCTCCGCACTTCCCGGCAGCTGCAGAACCAGCTTCATCTCAAACGGCGTATACAGCAGACTCAGCAGATACGGTGTGATAAACCGATTCGGTGCCGTCGTGTCATACAGCTTCGCGCCCTGCATATAGATCTCGTCCAGCTGCGGCAGCGGCGAGCCGAGGATCTGCTCCACAAGGACCTTCTGTTCCTCCATACTCAGCATTTACGTTTCCTCTTTTCTTTCTCTTCGTTTGCGATAAGGCATCTGCGCCTCATCAAGCATATTTTTTGCGACTGCATAGACCACGCCGTCGTCTTGCTCCGCAGTCAGCGGCTCGCCCCGGAGATTGACCGTCCGCCATCTTCGGCTGCTTTCCAGCGCACCGATATAGCGGATGTCGTTTTCGCAGAGGCGCTCGATCATGAACTCGGCCTGTTCCGGATCCTCGATCTTATTCAGGATCGCGCGCACGCGCCGGATGCCCAGTCCCTGCGCCATGTCCTGAATTTTCTTTGCCAGCTCCAGAGACTCCATTGACGGCTCCACCACGATCAGCACCGTGTCACATGCCGTTTCGATCCCGCGGCCAAAGCTCTCCACCCCGGCCTCCTGATCGGCGATCACAAGCTGACGTGGATCCGGCTCAAGCCGCTGAAGCAGCTGCTGCGCGCAGGTACTCATCGCGCAGGCGCAGCCCTGAAGCGGGTCGCTGATCTTGCCGGAGGCCAGCAGGCGCCGCGTGCCGCAGTAGGGCGCAGCCTGCTCCGGAATGTCCGCAAAATCGATCGTCTCCGCTTGCATCCACGCGGCGTCGCGGACTGCGCCCGCCTCTGCGTCAAAAACAGGCTTTGGTTTCTCGCGCAGGCCGAGCTTGCGGTAAAGGCCGTTATTGGAATGATCGGTGTCGATCACCAGACATTCATAACCAAGCTCGCTCAGCACATCGGAGAGGAGCGCCGTGACCGTGCTCTTGCCGGAACCGCCCTTGCCGCAGACGGCGATTTTACGGATCTGCAGGCGCGTGTCGCGCTGCGCTGTGGCGCGGATATAGGCGCGTACCTTCTGCGTGGCCGCGACGCGCGCCTCCTTGCTGGCGGCGCAGCACAGGCCGCAGCCGATGCATCCGTCGCCGCCGCGCCCGACGGCTCCGACCGGACAGTGAAACAGTCCCATGTTCGTTTCCTCCGCTCTGATATTGACTGCGGGAACCTTCCCAAGGGAAGATCCCCGCCAAGTGATAAGGAATGTTCTTTATAACGGATGCTTACTGGCCGTCATAGCCAAGCTCGGCATAGCGGGCCAGCATCTCGTCGACGTTGTCCTGCGTGACCAGAACCGCGTTGAAGGTCTGGTCGTCGACGCAGTGGGAATCGACCTCGCCGCTCTGCAGCTTCTCGATGCGGTCGATCAGTGCGTTTGCATAGTCGTCAGAGGACTGTGCGCAGGAGGCGTCGATATAGCCCTCCTTGATGGCCATGCAACCCTCATACAGCGCGTCCACGCCGCAGATGACCTTTGCCTTGGCGTCGATGCCAGCCGCATTCATCGCCTCGATCGCACCAAGCGCCATCGCGTCGTTCTCGGAGAAGATGGCGTCAAAGCCTTCGTCACCGTACTTGGTGATCCAGTCTTCCATCTGGGTCATGGCGCTGACCTTGTCGAACTTCTGGTACTTATAGTCGAGGACCGTGATGTCGGGGCGGGTCGCCAGCGCATCGTTGAAGCCCTGACCGCGCAGAATGGAACCGGAATAACCCTCGAGACCGCCAAGGAGCAGAACCTTACCATTCTCGGGAATCTGGTCGATAACCGCCATAGCAGACTGATAGGCCAAATCGTATTCGGAACAGACAAAGTTGGAGCATTTGCCCTTGAGGAAGTCCCACGTGATTGCATAGTAGATGACGTTGGTACCCATGTCCTCAAGCTGCTTGATATAGTCGCTGTCATCAGACATTGTTGCGTACATGATCAGGTCCCAGTCGCCCTCGGAAATGCAGCGCTCCAGAAACGGCTGGATTTCCGCTGCATCGTTCTTGCTGTCGAAAAGCGTCACCTCGACGTTGTCGAAGTGTTCTTCAATGGCCTGCTTGCAGACCAACGCGGTCTGATGATGCCACTGGTCGGAGGCAGCATGCAACCATGCCATCTTAAAGGTATCTTTCTTTTCGCCGGAGTTATTGCCCGTCGTGGTATCCGCGGCAGAGCTGTCGTTTGTAGGAGTTTCATCGCTGGGGGCGGCGTCATTTTTGGCGCAAGCGATCAGCGTGAACGCCATAGCGAGCGCAAGAAGCAGTGCGATCCATTTTTTCATTTTCGTGATTCCTTTCTGAACGTTTTGTGTTTGTGTTTTATTGGGAGACACGGAGGGATCTGGTGAACGTGTCAAGGCCAACCGCAAGGACAATGATGACGCCGTTGATGATCTGTTGGACATAGGAATCGACGCCAAGGAGGTTCAGAATGTTGCTGATGATGCCGAGCACAACTGCGCCGACAATGGCACCCCATGCCGAACCTGTGCCGCCGGCAAAGCCGATACCACCGATGACGGTGGCGGAGATGGCCTGGCCCTCATAGCCCTGCGCGCCGCTGGCAATACCGCAGTTGGCGCGGGAGGTATACAGGACGCCCGCCAGACCGATGAACAGGCCCGAAAGCGCATAGGCAAGGACGATGTACTTTTTGAGGTTGATACCGCAGGCGCGCGCCGCCTCGCGGCTGCCGCCGAGGGCATAGAACTTTCGTCCGACAACCGTCTGGTCCAGCAGCACCCACAGGATAACCGCCGCGATCAGCATGACGACGACGGAGATGGGAATGACATCGAATACAAAGCCCTGCCCGAGCGTTTTCCAGTTCGATCCGGTCTGCGAGATCATCGAACCGCCTGTCACGATGTAGCAAAGGCCGCGGACAGCCATCTGCATACCAAGCGTAGCAACGAACGGCGGCAGGTTGAACTGCGCAATAACCAGCCCGGAAACCGTGTTGATCACAAGGCCCGTGACCATGCCGACCAGGATTGCGGCGACCATGGAGCCGGTCGCGAGATACGCCTTCAGCGCCAGAATGCCAGTCAAACAGCAGGTCGAGCCGGCGCAGAGGTCAAGGTTGCCGGAGATCAGCAGGATCGCCTGACCGAAGGCCAGCACGGCATACACTGTGACCTGCCGAAGGATGTTCACAAGGTTGCTCGCCGTCAGGAACTTATCCGTCAGGAATGAGCAGATGATCATGAACAGAAGTGTAATGACGTAAATGGAATACTTGGCCACAAAATTGGCCATTCTTTGTCTGCTATTTAATTTCATTGTTTATTTTCCCCCCGTAGCGTAAGTCATAACGCTTTCCTGCGTGATCTCATCGCCCTTCAGCTCGCCCGTGATGCTGCCCTCTGCAACGACGTAGATCCTTTTGCACATGCCGATCAACTCCGGCAGCTCGGACGAGATCATCACGACGCCCATGCCCTGCTGGGCCAGCTCGTTCATGATCTCATAGATCTCATACTTTGCGCCGACGTCGATGCCGCGTGTCGGCTCGTCAAGGATGAGCACCCTCGGCGAGGCCATGAGCCATTTGGCAAGGACGACCTTCTGCTGGTTGCCGCCCGAGAGCGTGTAGGTCGGCACGTTCTGTGATCCGGCTTTGATGCGCAGGCGGTCAAAGTATGTCTGCACCGCGCTCTTTTCCTTTGTCTTCTGCACGATGCCGCCTTTGGAAAGGTTTTTCAGATTCGGCAGGGAAATGTTTTCCTTGATGCTGCGAGTGCCGATGATGCCATATTTTCTGCGGTCTTCACTCGCCATAACAAGACCGTTTTTGATGGCATTGGAGATGGTGACGGGCTTGAGCTGCGCACCGGAGACCTCCACGGTTCCCGACGTGATCGGGTCAAAGCCGCACACCGCACGGACGATCTCCGTGCGTCCCGCGCCGACAAGGCCTGCAAAGCCGACGATCTCGCCTGCGCGGACGTGGAAATTGACATCCTTGAACACGCCGCCGCTGAGATTCGTGACGCGGAGCACATCCCCGCCCTGACTTTCCTCGCGGGTCGGATAGAGATTGCTGACCTCACGGCCGACCATCATGGAGATGACGTCCTTTTCCGTGAACTCGCCGATTGGCGCGGTCTTGATGCTGCATCCGTCGCGCATGATGGTGACATAGTCGCTCAGGCGGAAGATCTCATCCATCTTGTGCGAGATGTAAATGACCGCGCAGCCCTCTTCCTTGAGTCTGCGGATCTTATCGAACAGCCGCTCGGACTCGTGCTGGGTCAGAGACGAGGTCGGCTCATCCATGATGACGATCTTCGCATTGTGATAGGTCGCCTTGACGATCTCCATCATCTGCGCGTCCGAGATCGGCACCGTGTACATCATGGCGTTCGGCGTGGTGTGGATGTGCTCGATCTTCAGGATCTCCTCCGCCTGCTCGCGCATGGTCTTCCAGTCGACAAATCCGGCCTTCGTGCGGGGCGGGTCGCCGAGGCAGAGGTTTTCTGCCACAGAGAGATTCGGCACGTACACAAGCTCCTGAAAGATCATGGAGATGCCGAGCTTTTTGGCGACCTGCGGACTGGTGATGTACTGCTTTTCACCGTTTACAAGGATCTCGCCGCTGTTGGGCATATGCATACCGTTGATGATCTTCATCAGCGTAGACTTTCCCGCGCCGTTTTCGCCGACGATGGAGTGAACCGTGCCGTAGCGCACGTCGAAGCTCACATCGTTCAGCGCCTTGACGCCGGGAAACGTCTTTGTGATATGCCGCAGCTGTAATGCGTAATTCTCACTCATCCGTCCGTCCTCATTCCATCGTGAAAATGACCTTGTAGGCCTCGCGATTGCGGATCATATCGACGCCGTTCTGTGCCTCGTCGATCGGCATCACATGGCTGTAGAACCACTTCGGATCCACAACGCCCTTTTCGATCATGTCGAGCATCTCGTCATGCTGGCGGAACTCGTGATACGGCCAGTTGAGGATGTGGACGCTGACGTTGTTCGGCAGGTCCAGCAGATCGATCGTGGAGTGGCCGCGCTTGAGTACGCCGTACACACCGACAACGCCGCACGGAACAAGGAACTTCGCGCCCTGAAGGACGATCTCGGGGCTTCCCGCCGCATCCACGCAGACGTCGAACTTCTGCCCGGTCAGCTTCTCCTCCACGCTCTCGGTCTTGGAGTTGATCGTCAGATTGACCTTTGCCAGCTCCGCGATGCGCGCAAGGCGCTCGTCATGATGGCCGACGACCGTAACGTTTACCGCGCCGAGATAGCGCGCAAAGCAGCTCAGGCCCAGTGCGACCGCGCCGTCGCCGAAGATGAGCACGCGGCTTCCGGCATGGACGCCGAAGTTTTTCAGCGCGCTGTAGTTTTCCTTCATGGTCAGCAGCATGACCGCGTCGGGATCGGACATTCCCTCCGGGATCAGTCTGGACGGGAAGTCCAGAATGGGATCGTCCAGCATACCGAACAGCGGGCTTTCCACGCCGTCCTCCACCATGGCCTTAACGTCCATGGTCAGAGCATAGCCGTTCATGCCACCGTAGGTCTGGGTATAGCCGGGCGCAGGGGTCAGCATGCCGAGCGGGCTTGTGACACGGTCGCCGGGCTTGAGATAGCGCACCTTCTCGCCGACCTGCTCGATGACGCCGACGCCCTCGTGGCCGAGCAGCGTAGGATACGTGATCGTGTTCTGCGCGACGCTGCCGTTATAAATGATCTTCAGATCCGTGCTGCTGCAAAGGCCGCAGGCCGTCACGCGCACAAAGCAGTCATATGGGCCGACCTTGTCCGGCTTCGGCACCTCAACGATCTTTACAGTTCCGTCGCCCATTGCGGCGACTGCTTTCATCATTTTCATTTGATTCATCCTTTCTCTGTCGGTATTCTGTTATGCCGTGTGGGGAGCCGAGGCTCCCCCATTATCCGACCTCATGCAGCGTGCGCTCGATGATCTCGCACTGGAGGCGATGGTCGAGATTGACAAAGTATTCGCAGTAGCCCGCGATGCGGACGACAAGATCCCGGTGCTTGTCCGGATGCACCTGTGCATCCAGCAGGTCCTTGGGATTCTGGTAGTTGATCTGGATCTGCGGGCCCATCTGCTCCAGGTAGACCTTCAGCATCCGGATCGCTGCCTGCGTGCCCTCACGATCCTTGACAAAGGAAGGGCTGATCTTGAAGTTCAGCGCATGCGCTCCGGTGACGTCCTTGTGCGAAAGCTTCAGGACGGAGTTCAGCAGCGCCGTCGAACCCTCGGTGTCTGCGCCCTGCGTCGGGCCGACACAGTCGGAGATCGCTTCGCCCGCAGAGCGGCCGTTCGCCGTTGCGCCGAGGCTCTCGCCGAGGGTAATGTGCATGTTATAGCTGAAAACGTTGTCCACATAGCGCGTCTTCGGCAGGCGGTCCTCGTTCTGGCGGCGGACACCCGCGGCATAGCTGTCAAACAGGCGCTTTGCGATCTCGTCGACATAGTCGTCGTCGTTGCCGAACTTCGGCGCACCGTTTACAAGACGCAGACGGTCAAGCTCATGGCCTGCAAAGTCCTCATGCAGCATCTGACCAAGCTCGGCGAGCGTGTAGCGCTTTTCCTCAAAGACGAATTTGCGGATGGCGCTGAGGCTGTCTGCCGCAGTGCCGAGGCCCTGCGCCGAGACCGAAATGGGGTCGCCCGTGTCCGTGCCGCCCTGGAAGTAATCCGTGGCGTTTTCAAGGCAGCCGTCGATCAGAGACGATGCAAACGGGTCACAGTTTCTCTCGCGCTGCGAATGGATCACATTCTTGCCGCTTTCGCCCGCTTCGTCGCACTGCTTGTCGATCAGTTTCAGATATTCGTCGAGGAATTCCTCAAAGCTCTCATATGTACGTCCCTCTGCGGCGCTCTTGCGGATCATTGCGTTCAGAAGCTCCGGGAAGAAGATCAGGCCGCCTGTCATCCAGTTGCAGTCCTTGCCCTGGATCATGATCTCAGTGCAGCCCATGTTGTAATAGTCGCGCGCCCACTTCTCGGGAATGCCGAGGCTGGTGAGATTTGGGACCCAGACCGCATCGTTGAGCACCATTGGCTGGCCGCATCCGGCCTTGACCGTGCGCATGATCTCGTCATAGAACCAGTCGGGCGTCTTGCCGGGCATGACGCGGGCGGACATGTTGGGATACGGCGTCTTGAGCGTGGACACCGCCTCAAGGCACAGCTTCGAGAGGTCGTTGCAGGCATCCTCGCCGCTCTCGCAGCAGATGCCGCCGACAGCGAGCGACTGCACAGTGCGCATTTTCGGCTCGTTGAGCTTCATATAAAGGCTGCAGATCAGCTCGAACACACGGTCGACCGTGATCGTGCCAGCCTCGATGTCATGCTTATAGAACGGGTACATATACTGGTCGAAGCGTGCCAGCGACAGCGCCGAGCCGCCGAACAGATTGCCGATCAGCTGGATCATCCAGACAAGCTCGATGGCCTCGGTGAAGGTCTCGGGCTTCTGCATCGAGATCTTTTCCATCACAACGGCCATTTTCTGAAGCTCCGCGCGGCGCACGGGATCCTCTGTCGCCTCGGCCTTCACGACCGCAGCCTTGGCATAGCGGAAAATGTAGTCCGAGACCGCCTCCATGACGATCTTGCAGCCCGTATAGAAATCCTTGTCCTTCTGTGACTTTGCATTCTCCAGATAGCTGTTGATGCGCTCCAGAATGCCGCCGATGCCCGTCACGACAAGGCGCTTATAATTGAGATTCGTGTGGTTCGCGGCGTTCCAGCCGTTTTCGCGCAGCAGCTGCATGGTCTCCGCGCCATAGTTGTAGACAAAATGCTTTTCGATGCGGGAGCCGATCTCCCAGTTTTCAAATCCCACGCCCGCCGTGCGGTAATGCTGCTCCATCTCCGCGATGAGCTTCTGCATGACTTGGAAATCGATGTTCGCGTCGTAATGGTCGCGCGCCATCAGCGAGCCGAAGCGGAACTTGGTGAGGTTCGCCTGCTCCTCAAAGGACAGGCCTCCTTTTTTGTACGCGAACAGCATCTGCCCTTCGCGAGAATTGTCATAATGATTGAAGCCGCCGCGGTTTGCAAAGTATTCGTCGAGCATCTGCTGCGTTTCCTGCTTCAGCTGCTCATAGGTCAGCTGGTTGCGCGCCTCATCGACCGGCCACATGCCTGTGACCGAGCCGATCAGCTGCTCGGCGTCGTAGATCGGCTGCTCGATATGCTTAAGGTGATAGGCAAATGCCTTTGCGCGGCGGATGTTCTCCGGCTCGCCCTTTGTCTGCGCGAGCGACGTGGCCATGTTGACATACAGCCGGGTCTGGCGCAGGCCCTGATCGTTGAGCGCCTGCGTCTCATCCTTCATGCGCTGGATGCGCGGCGTCATAAGGACCGTCGGAATATCCTTTATGTCCACAAATTCTTCCAACTGCTCCGCCAGAAAATGTTTACTCATGGATGCTCCCCCTTTTGAATTTACTGCTGCCGAAGAAAGTGCATCGTTTCCCGCAGCGCCGGATAAAGTCTTGTATATGCCTGATACATGTGTTCATATTTTGCGTTTTCCGCACCGGGGCGGATCGCACCGCTCGGCCGGAAGCCCGCAAGTGCCTGATCGATGCTTTCAAATATGCCGACCGCGCTGCCCGCGACAGCCGCGATCCCAAGCGAGGTCGCGTCCTCCGCCGGGGCCGGGATGGTCTGAAGCTCCAGCCGCGTGACATCCGCGAGGATCTGGCTCCAGAGCGCGGACTTCATGCCGCCGCCGATGGCGTGTACACGTGTGAGCGGAAGGAACTCGCGCTGTGCGTCCGCGATCTGGCGCAGGGCATAGGCAACGCCCTCAAATACCGCACGGCAGAAATGGCCGTTTTTATGGATCTGATTCACGCCTGCAAAAACGCCGCTGGCCTGTGCATCAAAAATCGGTGAGCGCTCACCGTCGAGATACGGCAGATACACAAGTCCCTCGCAGCCCGGCTCGATCTCGGCCGCAAGCCGATTCATCTCCTCAAGCGCCACGCCCAGCAGCTCACGCACCCAGTTGACGGACGCGCCCGCCGCCTGCATCGTGCCATAGACACTGCTTGTCAGGCCATCCAGATTCATAATGTTGAACAGGCGCTGCTGCGGATCGATGACGGGCTTTTCTGTCACGGAGGCGATCCACGCCGTCGTGCCGAGGCTCAGATATGCGTCGCCGGGGTGCAGATTTCCCGCACCGGCGCTGCCGCAGGCGCCGTCTCCGCCGCCCGCGATGACCGGGATCCCGGCAGGAATGCCAAGCTCCCCTGCACTCGCCTGCATCACGCGCCCGACAATGTCGCAGCTGCGGTGCAGCGCAGGCAGTTTTTCCATGTCGACGCCGATCTGCCGGAACAGCTCCGGCTCATAGCTGCGCGTCGTGATGTTCATCAACTCGCCGTGGCTGGCGTCGGAGTAATCCGTCGTATCGGGATCTCCGGTCAGCCTGGCAACGATGTAATCCTTCGACTGAAGGAATTTTTCGGTTTTTTCATAGATCTCCGGGCGGCACTGCCGGAACCAGAGGATCTTACAGAGCGAGCTGCGCGCATCCAGAATGTTGCCGGACATCTGATACAGGCGCTGCGCGCCGATGTCACGGCAGATCTGCTCATACTGCGCTGCGGATCTTGAATCCGAGTGGAGCAGATGCGGATGCAGCGGCTCAAGATCCTTCCCGATCGGCACGCAGCCGAGCATATGGCCGCTGACGCCGATGGCCGCAATCCTTGTGCGGCTGTCCGGGCTGCGCCCGATCAGCGTCTGTGTCGCGCGGCAGACACCGCTCCACCAGTCCAGCGCATTCTGCTCGGCAATACCGCCGCGCGCATAATGTGTCGGATAAGACTCTGTCTGCGTGCCGACAACGGTACCGTCCGTCGCGATGATGGAGGCCTTCACGCCGCTCGTCCCAAGATCATAAGCCAGTAACTGTTCCTGCTGCATAGCGTTTCTCACTCCACATTCACAAGCCGTCCGCCCTTTGACTGGATATAGCGCTTCCAGCCGTCGCTGACCGAGGCGTCGACCATTTCAAATTCCTGATATTCGCTGTCAATGCGCTTGGCCTTGGAGACGCCCAGCTTGTGATAGGGCAGGATCTCCGCGCCGACCAGCTTCGGCAGCTGCACCGTCAGCTGCGCAATGGCGTCAAAATGCGTTTGATCATCATTAACGCCCGGAATGATCGGGCAGCGGACCAGTACGCGCGCGCCGGAGTCATGCAGATACCGCAGGTTTTCCAGGATCCGGCGGTTGTCGCAGCCGACATAGGCCTTGTGTACCTCCGGGTCGGTCGCCTTATAGTCATACAGGAACAGATCCACGTAGGGCATGACCGCGTCATAGGTCTCTTTTCTATGAACGCCGTTCGTTTCCAGCGCGATGCGGATGCCGTGCTCGCGGCAGCGCCGCATGAGCTCCAGCGCAAAGTCCTTCTGCATCAGCGCCTCGCCGCCGGAAAGCGTCACGCCGCCATCCTCGCCGTAGTATTTCTGGTCCTTCAGCACGACCTTCATGACCTCGTCCACAGTCATACGCTTGCCGATCAGATCGAGCGCCTGCACCGGGCACGCATCCACGCATTTGCCGCACGCCTCACAGGCTCTGCGATCAAAGCGGTGTTCGCCGTTTTCGATGCTGTGGCAGCCG
>ERZ808246.1766-NODE-1766-length-14779-cov-2.756452_pt1 | contig 14779 bp, 13 predicted proteins | sample MGYA00521083_ERZ808246 | MGnify/ENA primary metagenome ERZ808246 (study PRJEB31516, sample SAMN03275577) | gut metagenome | biome: mammalia-associated habitat; material: feces | host: Papio cynocephalus | place: Kenya | collected 2012-07-07 ...
ATCGATGGAATGAAACTTGTTGCCATTGATAATGGTTGCTTTATCAACACGGATGCGGATATATTGTTTATACCTTATTCCGTACATCGAATCGAAGATGGTAGTTTTCTGAATTGCCGTATTCAAACGCTTTCCTTGTTTGATGAGTTCTATGCCATTTCGGATTCTTCTTTTGTCAACACCTCGATTCATAGTCTTAGAATCAATACAAGGAACAATCCTTGTTATATGAATACGTATTTTGCTTTATTCTCGGATAAGTGTGATCTGCTTTATCAGTATCAGAACGAAAGAAAAATCGTCCTTTTCTCCGGCTCTACGACCCGATACGGTTATGATTCTTCTTTGCTTGAGGCTGCTTATCCTGACTATCATCCTATCAACATGGGGGTCTTTGCCTACACCAACCAGATGCCGCAGCTTGAGATCATCGAACATTTTCTAAGCGATGGGGATGTTCTTCTCGTTTCCCCTGAATTCGATGTCAATGCCTTGGATCTTCAGTTCTTCGTGGATAGGAAATTGGATTATCGTTTCTTTAGAATGGTAGAAGCCGACTATCAGCTTTTTTCCTATGTGGATCTTTCCCGGTATACGGGTGTGTTCGATGCCTTTTTTGCCTATATGGCAGAGAAGAGAGAAATGTATAGTCAGGATTATTCTGTTTCTCCTCTTTATTATGACGATGACGGAAATCAGTATAACAGCAAGATCTATAACGAATATATGGATTTTTCCCTGGATAGAAAAGGTGACGTTCTCTCCGGAAGAATCTATCAGCCTGAGATCGACTATACCGTAAGTAGGTTTACAGATGAGCTGTTTGATCGATACAATTCGTTCTATGACTCTTATACAGCAAAGGATGTAAAGGTGCTTTATACGTATGCACCGAGGAACATCGATTCCTTGACAAAGGAATCGACGATTGAAAACCGCAGAGAACTAGAACGACTGTTGAACGACAGGATTCATCTTCCGATCATCTCTTCGATGGAGGATTCTTTTTATCCGGCCTATGATTTCTATAAGATCGACGACCATCTTACCAGTGAGGGGGCTAGGATGAGGACAGAAAAGATCATTGAGGATTTAAGAAGATATCTATAAGCGGCTTTTAAGAATATTGAAAACACCTATACCGTTTGGCATAGGTGTCTCCTTTATTGGATGATGTTTCCTTTTTCGATGAGAATTTTGACCTGGACTTCTTTTTTGATATTTTCGATTTTTTCTTCGTTTCCGTTGTCTTTGATGATGATTCCCTTAAGCCCGATTTCGGATAACCCTTTTACAAACGGAACAGTGGGATAGGAATCGGAGGAAAAATAGATATAGACGGGTTTCTTGGATTCTTTGAACAGCTTGTTGAAAAGGATTGTCTCTGCATCGCTCATCGAATTCCAGAGGCATTTATCCAGGTCGATGACCAGTGCATCGTATCCTCCGAAGAACTCCAGGAAAGGAAGCGGCCTGACAAGGTCCATGGCCTCGTCGGAATAGCAGAAGAGGAAATTGTGGAAGGGGTTTGTTTCGTTATCGGTTCTTGCAAGATCCTTCATGGTCTGGATTTCGTTTTCGTCGTTGTACTTGTCCAAGGCGGAAAGCGAGACTTCTTTGGACAGAATGAAGGTATATCCTTCTTCTGCTGCTTTTTTCCTTTTCTCGAAGTTGTTTTCGTCGGATGAGGGAAGTCCTTTGGCTGTATTCAGATCTGCAGTCTTATTCTCCGTTGTGGCAGGCATGGGTCGGTTTATTCACTTTCTCCATCGTATTATTCAGGTAGGATTCGATGATTTTGTCGCAGTTTCCCTGTTGGGAAGTGAAGCAGAGGATGTTTTTCGATTTGAGCAGATCGTACATTCTGTCTCCGCATCCTCCGCAAACGAGGACATCGATTCCTTTTTCGGAAAGGAAGTCGGCAATCTGGCCGTGCTTTTCTCCGTTTGTCTTTACGATTTCCGTGGATTGGACTGTTTTCGTTTTGTCATCGATTTCATAGATTTTGAAGGCTTCTGTCTTTCCCATATGCTGGAACAGTTCCTGGCTTTTAGCGTCATAAGGTAATGCAATTTTCATGGTTTTTCTCCTTGCCTCTATTATATCGGATTCTATCTCTTTGAGTGGAAGAAATGATTTTTGGTTTTCCTTTCGCTTCTCATATAATATTCTTATCCTGAAAGGTGGTGTTTTATGGAATCAATCCGCTGTGTTCTGAAAGAGGGAATTGCTGATAATTCCCCGATTATCCAGAAGGCCATTGATGAATTGGCTTCTGCTGGCGGAGGTAGAGTATGCCTTCCTAGTGGAACCTATTCCTCCGGTACGATTGTACTGAAAGACAATATTGAGTTGTTTTTGGAAAAGGGATGTGTTCTTAAGGCCGGAGATGATTTCTCCTTGTTTTCCAAGGAAAGGATGTTGAAGAGTCTTGATGTACCGAGCTTTTTAAACTGCGACTATGATGGGAAGCCGAAGATGTTCTTCCTTTATGCTATGCATGCTAAGAATATCAGAATTTCCGGAGATGGTGTGATCGATGGCAACGAGGAAATTTTCTACGGGAAACAGAACCGCTATCTTATCGACGGGCTTTTCTATCCCAGGATGCCTCTTATCTTCATGGAGGATGTGGAGAATCTTGTTATCGAGAATGTTCTTCTTAGGCGTTCTGCCTTCTGGACGGTTCATTTGGTCGGATGCCGTTATGTTTTCATCGATCATGTTTCCATCCGGAACAACATGAGACTTGCCAACTGCGACGGAATTGATCCGGACCACTGCCAGAATGTCGAAATCAAAGACTGCAGCATTCAGTGTGCGGATGATGCCATTGTCTTCAAGAATACCAGTGCGAATCGCAAATACGGCGACTTAGGAAAGGTTCATGTCAGCCATTGCGATCTGATGTCCACAAGCGGAGCGATAAAATTCGGAAGCGAATCCTGTGGAAGGTTCCATGATATCCATGTCGAGAACATTAATATCCATGATTCAAACCGCGGCATCTCTTTCCAACTTAGGGATGATGGCGAAATTGATCATTGCCTGTTCGAGAATATCCGTATTTCGACCCGTGCGTTTGCCAAGCCTTATTATTGGGGATATGGGGAACCTGTTTCAATCACCGCTTTGAGGCGGAGCGGAGAGGTCACCAAACAGAAAATTTCCGATATCACGTTCTCGAATCTCATGATGGATAGTGAAAACGGAATCGTCGTTTACGGTGAGATTCCCGATGCGATTGAGAATATCCGTTTCTCGAATGTCAGTCTTTTCCTTCACCGGAAGTCCAAATGGACAATCGACAAGAAGGACCTTAGACCCTGTGAGGGAATGATGTTCATCGAGGACAGCAAGCCCAACGTACTATATCTTGCTGGATGCCGGAAAATCTCACTTTCGAATTTCATGTATTCTGTGGATGACGAGTATCGGAATCTTATGGGTGAGGAAATTTTTGCTTCGGACGCTGTTTCGGATGTGGAAGTGAACGGAAAGGATATCGGACGTTAGTTGGAATGTTTTTTTGGTATTTGTGATTGAATTTGATTTTTTTGCTTTGATTTCGGTTTTAAGTCTGCTTGTTTTGTCATTTTCGTGATAATTTGTTCAAAATCAAACGGATTTGGATAGATAGTTTTCATCGGACATTTTATAATAATCGAAGTATATAGAAAGGAGCCAAACTTATGGCAAATCGTTTCGTTCTGAATGAGATTTCTTATCATGGACATGGTGCTATCGAAAACATCGTTCCGGAAGCTTTGAACAGAGGATTCAAGAAAGCTCTTGTCTGCTCTGATCCTTCCCTTGTCAAATTCGGAGTCACCGCTAAGGTTACGGATCTTCTCGACAAGGCTGGCATTGCTTATGAGCTTTATACCAACATCAAGCCGAATCCGACCATCGAAAATGTGACTGGTGGTGTCGAGGCCTGCAAGAAGGCCGGTGCTGACTTCCTTTTGGCTATCGGCGGTGGTTCCTCCATGGATACTGCCAAGGCTATCGGTATCATCATCACCAATCCGGAATTCGCTGATGTCCGTTCTTTGGAGGGTGTTGCTCCGACCAAGAAGCCGGCTCTTCCGATTTTTGCCGTTCCGACTACTGCCGGTACTGCTGCTGAAGTTACCATCAACTATGTCATCACTGATACGGAAAAGGTCAGAAAATTCGTCTGCGTCGATGTCCACGATATTCCGGTTGTCGCTTTTGTCGATCCGGATATGATGTCCTCTATGCCGAAGGGCCTTACTGCCTTCACCGGTATGGATGCCCTGACTCATGCCATCGAAGGCTACATCACAAAGGGTGCCTGGGAAATGTCCGATATGTTCCATATCAAGGCCATCGAAATCATCGGAAAGAACCTCAGAGCTGCTGTCAACAATGATCCGGATGGAAGAGAAGGCATGGCTCTTGGCCAGTATATCGCCGGTATGGGATTCTCCAATGTCGGTCTTGGTATCGATCATGCCATGGCCCATACTCTTTCTGCCTACTATGATATTCCGCATGGAAAGGCCTGCGCTATGCTTCTTCCGATTGCCATGGAATTCAATGCTCCTGTTTCCGGTACCAAGTACAAGGATATTGCCATCGCTCTTGGTGTCAAGGATGTCGATAAGATGTCTCAGGACGAATACAGAGCTGCTGCCATTGCTGCCGTGAAGAAACTCGGCAATGATGTCGGTATTCCGGATAAGTGCCCGGAAATCAAGAAGGAAGATCTCGACAATATTTCCAGAGATGCCCTCAAGGATGCCTGCTATCCTGGAAATCCGAGAGAAGCCACTCAGGAACAGGTCAAAGAGCTGTTCATGAAGTTGATGTAGTTTTCTTCTTTGTACAACATATAGACAGCCCGTTTTGGGCTGTCTTTTCTTTTGCCTTATTTGCTTAGATGATACAATAATATCATTCGGAAAGGAGAAAAAAGATGGAGAAAGAACGTTTTCTAAAGGAGTGGAAAAAGGAATATCCGGAGCTTGACATTGAGAGCCTGGAGGCAAGTGGTTCTTTTCTGAAGGGTTCGTTTTCGTTTGTGGATTCTCAGCTGGATTATCCTTTCTATTGTTCCTTTTCTATTGGGAATTCGTCTGCTTCTTTTTCCCTTTCCTGCATTCTGAAGAGAGAGGATTTTGAGGCATTGAACGCTTTTAGGCTTTCGAATCCTTTTGTTCTTGCCTTTTTTGAGGATGGCAGACTTGTTTTTCATCGCAGGGAACTTACCGTCCTGGACGAAAGGGACGCCGTGATTAAGCTGGGTGCTTTCTTCGGATATGTTTTCGATTATGATGCTGAGGCTTTTGTTCGTCTTGTAAACGAGGTACGCAAACATGCTTGATCTTCATTCTTTGTCTACGATCATAGAAAGACAGTTCGAAAAGGAATTCCAGGCATCTTTTGATCATATAGAAGCAATCCTTGGACAGAACAAGGACAAAGGGATTCGGTTCCAGAAGGATTTTTCCTATGATGATTCTGTTTCCTTCCACTTGGAAATGATTTTTTTTGAAACAGGTTATGTAGAGATGGATGTCTATTTTCCGTTTTTGGTCGATAGAATTGAAAAAGGTTCTTTGATCAATGCTTTCAACAAAAAAGACAGAGTATTCTCCCTGTCTGTAATGAAGGATTCTTCTCTTCTTCTGAGAAGAGCCTTCTATACGGAGGATGTCTTCGAATTCACGATGGAACTGAAGGGAACCTTCGAGGCATTCAAGGCAGAATTTGATGATGTCATGGATTTCCTTCATTCCATCCATCATCACGGCTGATTTCTTCCAATCATTGTCTTGGGGGGTTTCTTCGGTGTTATCCAGTTTTCTCCTATGACTTCCCTGAATAGTCTTTTTTGATTCAACCGACTTTTTCTGAAGGGAATGTCCATAAGGGTTTCACTTTGAATTTCCAGGTCGTTGACAGGCTTGAAGTTTCATCATTAACTAAATTGAGATGTCCGAAATGGAGATAAAAAGAGATAAATAATTGGAAACACTTCAAATAAGACGTCATAAAGGTTTTATAAAAGTTATCACCGGCATCAGAAGGTGTGGCAAATCTTTCCGTTCGGATGGTTCAGAAAAAACAGGTACAACCATCTTATCATGGGAAACGGATGTATTCTTTATTTGTACGATTGTCTTTTCTTCGTCGATTTCCGTCATAGGTAAAGGCAATGAGATCTTTTTCTTCGACAAAATCATATTCGAGATAATCGGCCATCAGTTTGGCAGAGAAGTATTCTCTTTTGGAGATGAGTTCTTTTTCCAAAATGTCCTAATGTTTGATTCTTGTGAATTCTTCTTCCAGATTGATTTTCAAATGAAGTTCTTTTTGTGTTTTCCAATACCGTTTCTGCTTTTCTTCGAACAGTGGATTGAAATCAACAGGGTATTTGGTATGCTGATAGGCAAGATAGACTAGGTTGGTGATTTTGTTGTCTTCTGGATTCCTTTTTTCGATGGCAGAGACGACGATGGTTTTCCTATCCGGATCGGATAGGATGATCTCTCTCATCTTCTTGAATTCTTCCAAACAGGATAGGGATGAGTTACCGAATCTGAAGAATTTTTTCATTTTTTGTTTTCTCTGTTTACATGGATGACGACATCGTAGCTGTTCAGCGTTTCTATACTGGGGTCATTCAGGATGGTTCTGTCATTTCCTTTATAGGCAAAAAAGGTTCCGGAAACGCTGCTGGATAGTCGTTCTTTGCCTTCAATCTGAAGTGGATATTCGATGTGATTCTTCACTCTCTGATAATCCTGGAGCATGCTGTCAGCTGTGGGATACTTTCCTGCTCCTTTCGAACAGGTCAGACTATCGGCACTTCGGTTGTTCTCGATGAGTATGGCATTGTTTTCGTATTCGATTCTTGAAAGTGCATCTTCTTTTTCCAAAGCGGTAAGGGAAATCAAAACGGAGGATGAATCTTTCTGATGGCGGATGTCCGTGATGTATTTCAGTGTGAGGTTTTCCGCTTCGATATCTTCTAGGATTTTCCTGGTGATTTTGTTCATCGGAAAAGAGATGATTTGTTTCTGGTCGACTTCTTTTCTAGAGAGAACGGAAAGGAGAATGGCGGATTTCCGGATGAGATCGTATCCGAGTATATCGTCTCTTGGATCTTTTTCCGCATAGCCTCTTTCCTGGCTCTGTCTTAAGGCTTCTTCGAAGGAGATACCTTGTCTTTCCATGCAGGTCAGGATGTAGTTTGTGGTTCCGTTCAGGATTCCTTTGATTTCGATGATGTTTTCGAAAGAGGACTCGATCATCAAAGGATAGAGAAGGAGGATTTCTCCGCCTACAGCTGCCTCGAACTGTAAAGAACAGTGATACTGGTGGGCTAAATCCGAATATTCCTTGAGGTGATTCGCTATGGTTTCTTTGTTGGAAGTGATGACGTTCTTTCCTTGTTTCAGTGCCTCTTTGATTACGATATAACTCAATGTGTCTTTTCCTAGACATTCGAAGATGGTATCGATTTCTTTGTCATGGATGATGGAGTTATAATCGGTATTGAGTCGGCTTTTGAGCTCTTCTCTTTTGTCTTCTCTGTCAAAGATATACTTGACGTTTGTTTCTTTGTCGTCTTTCAGGTAATCATAGACACCGGAACCTACCGTTCCGTATCCGAAGATGGCTACATTATTCATAGGCGATGATCTCTGCCTTTCTGACATGAGAAAGTTTTACCGTGTTCGAAACAAGTTCCTCGGATGTCATCTTCATGTCTTTGATATCCAGAGTAAGGAGGATGAATGCCGTGTTGGATACCGGCATGTTCTGATTGATGGTAAGTACGTTGACTCCGGCCGAGAAAAGGAAGGCGAGGATGGAGTTAAGTACTCCCGGAACATCGTCAACTTTGAAGGTGATGATCATCTTCTTGCTTTCTCTGTTGTCCATCTGGTAGATGTCGTTTTTGTATTTGTAGAAGGTTGACCGGCTGATCCCTGCTTTTTCGCAGGCATCGGTTATGCTGTAGCCGTCGTTTTCGATGAGTTCCCTTGCTTTCAGTATGTTTTCGACATTGTCGGGAAGGATTTCCTTCCTGACAATATAGAATTCATTTTTCATTTTTTTCTTCCTCCAGGATGGTCGCTATTGGGCTGTTTCTTTCACAGGAAACAAGGATTACCTTGGAATCTGTGGCGTTTCTGATTTCTTCGATGATTTCTTCCTTTTTCTTGTCCAGGACAAACAGTGTTGTAGATCCTGAACCGGAGATGGTGAAAGGGATTCTGTATTTCCTGGACAGGGAAAGAAGGGTGTCATAATCCGGTATTCCTTCTTTCCGGTAGGGAACATGGATTCTGTCCTGGATGGATTCGTAGATCAGGTCCAGGTTTCCTTCTTCGAGTCCTTTTTCCATTCCGAGGACATGGGACAGATTCAGGACACAGTCTTTTAGGGGGTATTCTTCTTTCAGAAGTTTTCTTGCCAGTGATGTGCTTGTCTTATTGTTCGGTATGACAAGAAGATAATTTAGCTTTGGTGAGGTTCTTATTTTGACCGGAATATAATTTCCTTCTTCTTTTCTGACGTTGACGACAAGGTCACCATAGACTAGGCATCCGACGTTGTCCGGATGGCCTTCGATCTGTACGGCCATCTGGTAGATTTCTTCTTTGGTATAGAGATGGTTGAGGATTTCGTTTGCCATGAGTAGGCCGGATATGATGCAGGCTGCCGAGCTTCCCAGTCCTCTTGAAGGTGGTATGTTTGCTTCTTCCTGTTTGATATAGATGGGTTGATAGGGAAGATTCCTCTTAGCGAAGGCGTATTGATAGGAGGCGAGGATCAGGTTGTTTTCTTTTTCGGAATAACCTGGTTCGAATCCGACCAGGATGTCTTCTTCGCTTCTTCGGAAGAGATAGGTGTTATACAGGGAAAGTGAGATGCCCATGACATCGAATCCCGGACCGAGATTGGCACTGGTTGCCGGGACCTTGATCCGATAGGAGAAATCGGATGTTATTCTCTTTCTGAATTCATTTTCTGTTATGCTTTCTTTTTCGGTCTTTTCTTCTAGGGCTTTTCTTAGATGGGAAGGAAGAAGGGTATTTGTGTTTTTTATCAGGGTATCGAGTGCATCTGTTTTGCTTTTGTATGGAATATGCAAGGATTCAAGAATGGTTTCCGGGAATTTGAGCATGGATGCCGTTTGGACAATCAGAGTATGATGTTTCGTTTTTCTTCTTAGATAGGAAGCATAGGCTACGGCAGAGTGGGGATCCAAAAGATGTTTTTCCTTTTGATAACATTTCAGGATCGCATCTTCTGTTTGCCTTTGGTCGATACTTATGGCGGAGAAATCTTCCCTGATTTGATTCAGCTCCTCTTGTTGGATTTCAAATTTCTTTTTTGTTTTCAGATCTTCCATAAGAGAAACGATTCTTTGATCGTCCTTAAGGGTAAGAGAGAGAAGCCGCTCAAGATTTGAGGAAATCAATATGTCCATGCTCGGAGAGTTGGTCTTGATGAATTTCCGGTTGAGATCATAGACTCCGGTATCGAGAAAATCTGTCAGTATTCTGTTTTCGTTTGAGGCAATGACAAGCTTCGAGATGGGAAGCGACATTCTTTTTGAAAGGTATGCGGCAAAGATGTCACCGAAATTTCCGGTTGGTACAATGATGTCGATTTTTTCACCTTTTTCTAGAATGCCTTTTTTGATCATTTGAATGTAGCTGGCATAGTAGTAGATGATCTGGGGCAGAAGGCGCCCGATGTTGATGGAATTTGCCGAGGTGAATGTTTCCTTTCTGTTCCCTTCGACAAGCATTTTTTTGACAAGACTCTGGCAATCGTCGAAATTGGCGTCTTTAAGAGCATAGGCCCTACTATAGGCACTGGTAAAAGAAAGCATCTGCTTTTCCTGGATGTTTGAGATTCCGTTTTCGGGATAAAGTACGGATACTTTGATTCCGGCCTGCTTGGAAAATCCGGAAAGTACTGCGCTTCCGGTATCTCCGCTGGTGGCGGTAAGAATGTGAATCGGCTTGGTATCGGGGTGTTTTTCCCTGGCTTTGCTCAGAAGATAGGGGAAAAGGGAAAGAGCCATATCTTTGAAGGTGAGGGTAAGACCATGGAAGAGTTCAAGGAAGGTATGATCTTTTTCAGTGCTGAGGCCGAAGATCTTCTCCGGAAAATGTTCCTTGTCATAGGCTGTTCTGAGGCATTGGGTCAGTTCTTCTTCCTGGTAGTCATCTAGATAGAGTCCCAGTATTTTTGTTCCGAGTGTCACGTAATCGTCGTTGAGGACTTGTTCATAGTCCAAAGGGATGATTTCTTCTGGAAGATAGAGTCCTCCGTCCTTGCTTAGCCCGTCTAGAATCGCCTGGCTGGCTGTGACTCTGAGATTTTTGTTTCTTGTGCTGAAGAACATATGGGTGCCTTTCTTTGGTTAACCTATTATAGTTTGTTTTAGGTTTGAAAACAAGTGTACATGAATTGAAGACAAAGAAGACGATAAGAAAACCGGGACTTGCCCGGTTATTCGACTATGAATCGGATGTAGATGTCTTCTTGGTCGGTATGAATGATGCAACTTGCTTCCTGTTTTGTCCTGGTTTTATTGGAACGGATGTAGAAGGAGGCGTCTCCTCCTTTCAGGATGACTTCGTTTCTTCCCATGACCTGGATGGGTCCCTCGGTATCGATTTTCAGGGACTTGAAGGCATCATGATATTGGTTGTCAAAGGATTGTTAAATTGACAAAAAATTTGAAGAAGAAAAAAGCATTCTCAGTAAACATATGGATTTCAAGTTCTATTTTCAGTGGATTTGTTATAACCGTTGACTTACGCGACGGACTAAGAAATGAAAGCAATGGAGTGCATAATATACTGCGTATTACCCCAGAATCTGATAAAAATAAACGTGCGTTTTATCCCTAATTTTTACAATATTTATCCTGCGTTTTGTCGGGCACTGTTATATAATACTGTTATTAAAATAAATATTTTACTATTGGAAAGGAGCAAATATGTTTGAAAGAAAAGTTTATAAAAAGTTATTGATGTGGAAGCAGGAGTCTTCCGGAGAAAAAGCATTGCTTATCGAAGGGGCGCGTCGAATCGGTAAATCAACTATTGCGGAAGAATTCGGGAAAAGGGAATATAAAAGCTATATTCTTGTTGATTTCAATGACGTGAGTAATGTTGTTAAGGATGCTTTTGAAAAATATCTGAATGATTTGGACACGTTCTTTTTGATTTTGTCTACAGAATACAATACGACTCTCTACCCGAGGGAGTCATTGATTATTTTTGATGAAATCCAGCAATTTCCTAAAGCAAGGCAGTCTATAAAACTATTGGTTAAAGATGGGAGATACGATTATCTTGAAACTGGTTCTCTGATTTCAATACGTGAAAATGTAAAAGATATTACCATTCCGTCGGAAGAAAGACGAATCAGTATGTATCCGATGGATTTTGAAGAATTTTGTTGGGCATTAGGCGAAGAAAAAATGATTGAGTATATCAGAAAATGTTTTGACGAAAAGAAACCTTTGGAAGACGTCTTGCATCATAAAGCAATGATGATTTTCAAACAATATATTCTTGTTGGTGGAATGCCGAAAGCAATTGAAAAATATCTCAATAACAATCGTAGTTTTGCTGCCGCTGATTTAGAAAAGAGAGATATTTTATCCCTTTATCGGAGCGATATAAGCAAAATTGATAGACATTATCGTTCGAGAGTTTTGTCAATATTCGATCAAATACCGGGCTTTTTGTCTCAACATGAAAAGAGAGTTCGTTTGTCGTCCATTGAGAAAAAATCTACGTTCCCTATGTACGAAGAAACGTTCTTTTGGCTTGGCGATTCTATGATTGTAAATGAGTGCTTTAATTGTTCTGATCCTAACATCGGATTATCAATCAACGAAGGAAGAACCTCTCTCAAATGTTATATGGGTGACACAGGTCTGTTGGTAAGCCATGCGTTTAACGAAAACGAACTCATGGAAGAAAATTTATATAAGCAAATATTACACGATAAATTATCTATAAACGAAGGCATGATTTTCGAAAATGCGATTGCGCAATGCCTTGTCTCAAATGGTCATAGATTGTTTTTCTATACTCAATACAACACCGAAAAGAAACGAAATGATATTGAAATAGACTTCTTGATTTCTAATGGTAGCAAAACAAAACAGAAAATATTCCCAATAGAAGTGAAGTCTGGTACGAGATATACAACGACCTCAATGGATAATTTCGTTCAGAAATATCATTCAAGAACAGGACAGGCGTATATTATTCACCCCAAAAATCTTTGTACAAAGGGTGAGGTTCTTTGTATTCCTTCGTATATGGTGATGTGTTTGTAGATTGGAAAACATATCAATGAAAATGATTAAAAATTTTTGAAAATTGCTACAAATCGGTATTTTTTAGACTTTAAAATATTGTTGGAATCCAACATTGGAGGAAAATTGAAGAAAATAGTCGATTATGGCAAATGCCTTTGCCCAAAAAACGGATGAAAGAATTGTTTGTCTTGATGGTTCTTTGAGGATGATTCAAACCTCGGGGTTTCTTTTTTTCTTTCGATTATAAGTTCGATTATAAGTTCGATGATAAATGGGTGAAATTCTAAAGACTTTGGAAATCATAAACAGGAAGGATGTACATGGCAAATCGGAAAAGCTGATTGGATTTAGGCCCACTATAGGCTTTGATAAAGGGAAAGAGCATTTGATCTATAAAACAAGGATAGATGAAATGAAGACAAAGAAGACGATAAGAAAACCGGGACTTGCCCGGTTATTCGACTATGAATCGGATGTAGATGTCTTCTTGGTCGGTATGAATGATGCAACTTGCTTCCTGTTTTGTCCTGGTTTTATTGGAACGGATGTAGAAGGAGGCGTCTCCTCCTTTCAGGATGACTTCGTTTCTTCCCATGATCTGGATGGGTCCATCGGTATCGATTTTCAGGGACTTGAAGGCATAATGGCACTGGTTTTCGTATTCGTCCAGGTAGAACACGCTGATTCTGGAGACGTCGTATGTTTCTTCGTTCTTTAGTTCTTTCTTTGTCTGTGTGACTTTGTAGTGGAACTTAGTGGAGGGACCTATTTCTTTCTGGATGACTTCCTTTCCGTCGATCAGTCCGACGATTTTCAGAATGCTTGACTTGCTTCCCCAGCAGGTGACGTATTTGGAATACCATTGAGTGAAGTCGTCCATGTTTTTTCCGTGCGACATGGCAATTAGGAAGGAATGGATGACTTTTCCAATCCTCATGTTTGCGACTCCGACTCTTCCGACATAGTTCAATGTTTTGACAAGTAATCTGCTTTCTTTTCTGCTGAAGCCTTCGTCGAAGGTCTCGCCGATGAAATCGTCGATGACGATCGGAGGATGGGGAAGATCCGGATAGTCTTTCTTATCGGGATAGAAGGTGGAGATGAGTCGGTCGTTCTTGTAGAGTCTTACAGCTTCGACGTTGGTCAGGACATAGAGAGGCAGGATTCTGCATTCGTCATAGTCTCCGGCCTGATAGGGATTGATGACTTCCATCATGATGTTTTTTGAGTTCTGACTCTGATAACTGTAGAATGCGGCTTTCGGATTGCGGTAGATATCCATGATTCCGTGGTAGCAGATGTGGTCATTGCTTCCGAAGTCTTTGTGGGTATTGTAGTCGAAGGCACACCATCCGATTTCTCCCATGTAGTCGTATTTGTAGGCATCGTTTAAGACCCTTAAGTGTCTTAGGGCATGCTCAAGCCTTCTTTCCGGTTCGTCGTATTGTTTGGTCGGATACATGTGGCCCATGTTCTCTGAGATCAGAATAGGTTTTCCTTTGGCGGCTTTGATCGAGGATGGCTTATCCAGTCCGTGTCTGAGATTTGAACAGGAGAAGTCGTTGTAGGAATAGTAGTCTTCCAAAAAGGAACTGGTCTTGAAATTTCTGACTCCTGTGGTTGCTCGATTAGGATCAATACTTTTGCAGATCTGTATGGCTTTGGAATAGAGTTTGTCATCGTCAATCGATTCATCGACACGTATTCCATAGGAAAGAATGCAGGGATGGTTCATTTCCTTTTCTACCATCTTCTTGATGAAGATCAAGAAGTTTTCTCTCCATGTCTGGTTGTCTTTGCTTACATATTGCCAACCAGGTACTTCGGTCTGGACTAAGAGTCCGATACGGTCGCATTCGTTTAGGAAATCTTCGCTTTGGGGATAATGTGAGGTTCTTACAATATTGCATCCGCATTGGTATTTGAGGATATTCGCATCGTCGATCTGTCCTGCTTTTGGCATGGCACATCCAAGTTCTGGATAGGTCTGATGCCGGTTGAGTCCGATGAGCTTTTTCTTTTTCCCGTTGAGATAGAATCCGTCTTTTCTGAATTCATAGTCACGGAATCCGATACTTCTTTCTTCGCGGTCCACTTCTTTTCCGTCCTGGATCAGAGAAGCGACAAGTCGGTAGAGATAGGGTGAATTCAAGTCCCAAAGGTTTGGATTCTTTATCTGGATTTCTTCTTTTCCGGTTTCGAGAATCAGGGTGTTATTGTTGTCATAGATCCGATATCTGATTCTATAGTTGTTTTTGTCTGTTGAGACATCCGGTCTTAGAAGCAGGTTTCCTTTTTGGTCGCTTTTCAGAATGTCAAGGCGTCTGAAATAGGTCTCCTTGTGGGAGAGAAGGTAGACAGGACGATAGATTCCGGAAAAGGTAAGACAGTCTACGACTTTTCCAAACGGCGGAATGTTTCCGTCTTCTCTTGAGTCGACAA
>ERZ808246.1767-NODE-1767-length-14775-cov-2.960802_pt1 | contig 14775 bp, 15 predicted proteins | sample MGYA00521083_ERZ808246 | MGnify/ENA primary metagenome ERZ808246 (study PRJEB31516, sample SAMN03275577) | gut metagenome | biome: mammalia-associated habitat; material: feces | host: Papio cynocephalus | place: Kenya | collected 2012-07-07 ...
TATTTCGCGGATACGTACCAACCAAGGATAAAAAATGCTTGATGAAATTCAAGAGAACTTATATCAAATGGCGCTTAGCTATGTTAAGGATAACTCAAAAGTTGTTAACTCGGTTGATGAAATGGTTAAGATGGTTGCAAACAGACATGTTACAATTGCTTGCCATTGTGGGGATATTGCCTGCGAGCAAGCGCTAAAGGACGAAACAGGAATCCAAAGCAGGGTCATTATAGAAGATTGCCATAACGATGAGAAATGTGTTAGATGTGGCAAAAAGGCGAAATATAAAGCATACTTTGCAAAACAATACTAATTTGTTTGCGTGGGTGTAAATATTGCTATGCCTATTTAATATAAAAGGAGTGCAAAAGGGCATTCCTTTTTTTGTACAAACAAATGTTGGCCTGCATAGTGTGGCAAAAATGGGACGTGGATAATATAAACATATACGGTCATTTTTAAGCAAAAACACAAATCGTTTAATTTTGAGGTGCACAATAGATGTGATGTGGTGGGTGGTTTGGCCGATTTTTGGCTAATTAAGTGTGACAAAAAAGTAGGCCAAAATGGTACGCAAATCAATATAATAATATTTGCATAAGTATTCTGTATAATTATTCCTATCGAATTTTATAGTTATAAAATATCATAAATATTTATAAAAAATTTTTTGCATAAATATTCAAAAATGACTTGCATAATTATAAAATGTATTGTATAATTATTGCGTAGTGAATGAATAAGTATGTATGCATATTTATTCACAATGCCAAAATGGTCAGTAATTACTGACAAAAATGGAGTGTATAAGCAATGGCGAGAAGTTCAAGACAATCAAAAATTTTGGAGATAATCCAATCAAAAGAGATAGAAACGCAAGACGATTTGGTTAGAGAATTGCGTGCTTTAAACTATGATATAACGCAGGCTACGATCTCTAGAGATATAAAAGAACTTGGGTTAATCAAAATTATGACTGACGATAAGCGATACAAATATGCTTATGTAGACAACACCGAGCAACAAGTTAGTGGCAAATATATGGGTATTTACAAAGAAGCAATCATCAGTGTAAAATGCGCCCAAAATCTTGTTGTTATAAAAACTCTAAAAGGTGTGGCTGGAGCGATAAGTTCGTTTGTAGATAAGCTTAATTTAAAAAATGTTTTAGGCACAACCTATGGCGATGAAACTGTTATGGTTATTTGCTTAGACAACACAGAAGCTAATGATGTGTGTGATAAGATAAATTCTATGTTTTAAAAAAACCACAAAAGTGATAAACAATGGTGGTTTTTTTGTTGCTTATAATTTGTCTATTTTAAATTTTATGTTATAATATTATTATGATAGAAAATCTTTTGGTTAAAAACGTAGCACTTATTGAAGATGCAAACATTGACTTTGAAAATGGCCTAAATACCTTAACTGGCGAAACTGGTGCTGGAAAGTCTATTTTGCTTGATGCTATTGGTTTGCTATTAGGGAATCGTGCCGATAAAACACTAATTAGAAGTGGCGAAACACAATGTAAAGTTGTTGGCAGGTTTTTTATAAACCCAGATGTAAAAGCAAACTTTAAGATGTTTTGCGAAAAGTTTGATTTTGAAGAAAGCGATGATGTTGTTGTAACTCGCTCGTTTAATATTGAAGGTAGGGGCGATATAAAAATAAATGGCCAGCCAGCAACACTTGCTATGCTAAAAGAGTTAAGCGCAATGCTTGTTGACTTGTATGGGCAAAATGAAAATCAGGTTATTTTTGACACAGCTAATCATCTTAAAATATTAGATGCCTTTGCAAAAACTGCCGAAACCGCCGATTTTGCTAAATATCAAAAGCTTTACGCACAGTTAAGGGATATAAACTCCAAGTTAAAAAAATTTGGTGGAAGCGAAGAGGAGCGCCAGCGAAGCATTGACATTTTAACCTATCAAATTCAAGAGATAGAATCGGCAAAAATTTCGGCCGATGATTTTGCTGAAACTGAGTCAAAACGACACATTTTGCTAAATGCAGGTAAAATAATATCTAACACAATTTTGGCACAAAACAGCTTAAATGATGGTGTTGCCACAAACATCTCTCGTGCAAAAAATGGGCTGGCGCAAGCATCAGCATATGATAGTACTTTGCAAAGTTTAGCAGATAGGCTAGATAGTGTGCTTATAGAGCTTGATGATATTTCGGAGACCATTCAAGATTACAACGCAGGTGCCGATTTTAGTGAGAGTGAGCAACAACAAATAGAGGATAGGTATTCGCTATATGGCAAGCTTATGCGAAAATATGGCAAAACTGTTGATGATGTTTTGCAAGAACTTGATAGTATGAAGCAAGAGCTTGACCGCTTAAAAAATGCCGATAGAGAAATTGCCGAACTTTTGAGTGAAAAGGAGAAAGTGCTTGACGAGTTGCTTTTGACCGGCAAAAAAGTTAGCGATTATCGCAAAAAAATGGCAGGAAAACTAGCAGGGCTTATTGAGGGTAACCTTAAAACTTTAAGCATGAAAAATGCAAAGCTAAAGTTTTGTTTTGGCGAGCCAGTACTTGATGAAACTGCAGTTAAGCAAAACGGATTAGATATTGTAGAATTGCTATTTTCGGCAAATTTGGGTGAGGCTGAAAAACCACTATCAAAAATAGCTTCTGGCGGAGAAATTAGCCGTTTTATGCTTGCACTTAAATCGGTTATTGCTGGTGTTGATAAAATGCCAACTATGATTTTTGATGAAATTGACACTGGTATAAGTGGGGCAACTAGCGAGGCCGTCGCAAAGCAAATGGCAATAATTGCAAAAAAACACCAAGTTATTGTTGTTACACATTCACAGCAAATTGCGTCAATGGCCGATTATAACTTCCTAATTAAAAAAATGGAAAATAATGGCAGAACATTTACCGAAGTTAAAAGGCTTTCGGCAGAAGAGAAGGTTATGGAAGTTGCAAGATTTATGTCTGGTGCTACAATATCAAAACAGGCAATAGAAAGTGCAAACAGCCTTATTGCCGAACAAGATTCGTATAAAATGGAATTAGAAAAAATTAACAATTAAATATAGAATAATAAATATATAAATAATTAAACTACTCTTTAGGGAGTGGTTTTTTTAATGAGTAAAAAGGCAAAAATTTACATAACTGTTGTTTTGTTTAATGTCGCCATAATTTTGGCGCTAGCTTTTTTTGTGCCATTTGCTTCTATAAAATCGTTGCCAAACAACTTGTTTGGAGATTTTGAAATAATTGAAAATATAAACAAAAGCAAAATTTTTGGGAATTTTATAACTGCCAAATATCAAAATAATGTAGAAGCTTCAACATCTGGTCAAAACTTTGTTAAAGTTGATTTAAAGCTATTAAATTTGATAACGCTAAAAACCTTAAATGTAGTAAATACTGGAGATTCAAAGCTATTTGCAGGTGGAGATATTGTCGGCTTTGCATTAAAGGGCAATGGTGTGGTTATTATTTCTGGCGGAGAGGTTGAAACCGAAAATGGAATAATTTGCACAACTCAAAATAGCAACATAAAAAAAGGTGATATCATTTTAAAAATCGAGGGCGAAGATGTGAAAAGTGTTGCTGATATTTGTAGAGTTGCAAATGCCGAAAAAAACAAGGGCAGACAGCTGGCGATAACATTACAACGAGGCGATAAACAAATAGAAACCACAATAGCAAATGCGCTGGACAAAAACAGCAAAATCTACAAACTTGGGCTTTGGGTTAAAGATGATGTTTCGGGTATTGGGACACTTACATATATAGTTAAAGATAGTGGACGATTTGGTGCCCTTGGGCATGCAATTTCGGATAACGACACAAAAACAGTTTACAACATAAATAGTGGCGAAATGTATCCGTGCACAGTAATAGGATTAAAGAAGGGTACAAAAGGCAGGGCTGGTGAACTAAAGGGGTTTTTTATGCAAGGCAAAAACAATAAAATTGGTAACGTGGACAAAAATTGTGAAAGTGGTGTATTTGGCACTGTTTGCACAAATAAGTATATAGAAAAAGGAAAGGATGAGTTTGCTGTTGGTGGCCGACTTTTTGCAAAGCCCGGCAAAGCTTTTATTAGAACAGCAATAGATGGCGACTTAAAAAAAGATTACGAAATTGAGATTGTAAAAACCAACTATCAAAGCAGTAGTAACGAAAAGAGTATGGTAATTCGAGTTACGGACAAGGCGTTGATTAACAAAACTGGCGGAATTATTCAGGGAATGAGTGGAAGTCCAATAATCCAAAATGGTAGGATTATTGGTGCTGTTACACATGTTTTTATAAATGACCCTACAAAAGGTTTTGGGGTTTATTTGGATTGGATGATTAACCAATAGTTGAATTTTGAATGGGTTTTTGATTTTTTTACAAAAATAAATACTACAAAATGATAAAAAATTGAATATTTTTGTAAAATATTTAATAATTTTACAAAAAATACTAGACAAAATTAAAAATGTTTGTTAAAATTTTATATAGAGAGGGATAAAATGATATGAAAAGGATTATTATGACAAGCATTTTGTATAGCAAGCGTAATTATGATTTGGCTTACAAATTGCACTTGCTGTGCAAACGACACAACTTAAATTTGGTTAGTGCGCTAGATTTTGTGGAGTTAACAATAAAAAGCGTAGAGCTTAAACCACTGATTATTTTTTGCGATTGCGAAACAATACATTATTCAAGCTCAAACTTAAATGCGTTTTTGGAAAAAAATGAGTTTAAAAATACAAAAATTGTTTTTGTTGGAAATGATGAACAGGTTGCACCAATAAAAAATATGATGTGTAACAATCTTATGACAGCAAAGGTTAATGAACTAACTAGTGTTGTAGAAGAGATAGAAGGCAACTTAAATTACGAAAAACTTATGGAAAATGAGTTTAATTGTTACGAGGGGCTCGAACTTGATATTTTTAGGCTTTTATCTAGCATAGGCTTGTCGCCAAAACATTCGGGATATAGCTATTTGCGATATGAAATTAAAAAGGTTGTACTAAACAATGGCAAACTAAATGCGCTTACAACAGAGCAATATCCAATAATTGCATCAGTGTTTAAAACAAGCCCAGCGAATGTGGAGCGAAACATAAGAAATGCAATTTATCAGGCTTGGAAAACTTTTGGCAAAGATAATTGGAGCAAGACATTTTGTCTAAAATCGCTAGAAGATGGAAAAAGGCCAACTAATATGGAATTTATTTATATGTGCAGTGAACTTATATTGTCGCAATATCGAAGCAAGCTTATAAGCGCAACAAACTGATGAATTTTTGCAATGCAAGGCTAATTAAAATTTGGTTTTGGTTAGATTTTCCTTACTTTTTATGCTGTCAAAATAATTAAAATTTAACAAATAAAATATCACACAAACTCTGCATAAAAGCAGATTTTGTTTTAATATTTGTTAGCCATATAAAATATAATACTTTATGAATAGAACGGTGTGCCGAAACTTTTACTATGTTAAAGAAAGTATTTTGGAGTTTTTTAGTGCCAATAAAAAATATTTATTTTTTGCACTTTTGAGTGTTGTTATTGCGCTTGTTGCTGGCTTTTGTGTGGGAGTTCAAAATGCCGATTGTTACACAATAATCAATGTTTCGGATAAAATAATTTGCCGATTTTTAGAGGTCAAAAAATTTTGGGAGTTGTTTTTTAAACTTGTGTTTAAAAATTTGTTTTTGGTTGTGCTGATTTTGGTGATAAACAATTTTTCATTTTTGGGCTTTTTAAATTATTGTCTGTTTGCATATCTCTCGTTTAGGCTTGCGCTAGATACTTCAATTTTGTGCTCTTTGCTGGGTTTCGCTGGTGTACTTTGGGCATTGCTGTGCTATTTTTTGTTATCACTTGCTGTTATATTTTTGCTTATAACAATCTTTTTAATTTGCAAATCTAGCAATGATTTATGTGGCTGTAGCGGTGGCTTTGCATGCTATCCAATAAAAAATATTATGTCCATTTTTATGCTAATTGTGCTGTTTTGCTTGATATTGTCAATTATCTCAAAAATATGTTTAAATTTTGTGGGCTAAAACGTTTAATATTTTAAAAAAAATATGTTACAATAAAAATATGGAAAAGAGAGTATTTTTAGTTGTATTAGATGGATTTGGAGTTGGGGCTAGTGAAGATGCTGGCTTGTTTGGCGATGAGGGAAGCAACACCTTAGAAAATGTAAACAAACAAGTGCCACTAAAAATTCCAACATTTAAAGCTATGGGGTTAACAAGTATTGATGGTTTGAATTTTAAAAAAGAACCTAACATTTTGGGTGCATATGGCAAAATGAGGGAACTTAGCAAAGGGAAGGATACTACGACAGGCCATTTTGAAATGATGGGTATAATTAGTAAGGTTGCTATGCCAACATTTCCAAATGGATTTCCCTCAGAAATTATAAAAAAGCTTGAGGATGCATTCGGCACAAAAATATTGGGCAACTGCGTGGCAAGCGGGACTCAAATTATTCAAGATTTGGGTGAAGAGCACCTTAAAACAGGCTATCCAATTGTTTACACATCGGCAGATAGTGTTTTACAAATTGCAACCCACACAAGTGTTGTGCCATTAAACAAGCTTTATGATTATTGTCAAAAAGCAAGGGACATTATGCAGGGCAAGTATGCGGTTGGAAGGATTATTGCAAGGCCTTTCGAAGGCACGGTGGGTAACTTTGTTAGAATTAACGAAGGTCGTAAAGATTATTCACTTATTCCTGACAAAAACAATAGTATGCAAAGACTTTTTGATGCCGGAGTGAATGTTGTTTCGGTAGGTAAAATTAGCGAAATATTTGCTGACCAAGCCATAACAAAAAAATATTTAAATCACAACAATCAAGATGCCATAAAAGTATCTTTGCAATTGCAAGATGATATGAAAAGTGGCTTTGCTTTTATAAATTTTGTTGATACTGATATGCTTTATGGACATAGAAATAATGTAAAAGGTTACGCAGGCTCGCTAGAACAAACTGATGAGTTTTTAAGTAAGTTTATTTCAAAAATGCAAAAAGATGACATATTAATTTTAACTGGCGACCACGGAAATGACCCAACAACGCCATCAACCGACCACTCACGAGAGTTTACTCCAATTTTGGTTGTTGGTAGCAATGTAAACAAAAATTTGGATTTGGGCATTTTAAATGGCTTTGATAATATTGGAAAACTTGTAGAAAGTTATTTGCTTGGCACTAAATCGCAAATTGGTGATATTGTGCTAAAAAAATGATTTGATATTTTTATATTTGATAAGAGGATAATATGGAAAAATTGGTAAAAAGCATAGCAAACCAAATTAGGAAAAAAATTGTAAAACAGCCCGAAATTGCTGTAGTTTTGGGCAGCGGGCTTAGTGAACTTTTGGATAATATGCAAAACAAAGTGATAATTCCATACACTTCAATTAATGGTATGCTTACAACAAAGGTTGAGGGGCATAAAAACCAGTTTATTGTTGGTCAAATTGGAGATAAAACCGTAATCGCAATGCAAGGGAGATTCCATTTATATGATGGCTTTTCGCCAAAAGAAGTTTGCTTGCCAATTTATGTGTTTAAAGAACTTGGCGTAAAAACTCTTATAGTTACAAATGCAAGTGGGGCTGTAAATCCCCAGTTTAAACCGGGCGAAATTGTGCTTTTAATTGACCACATAAACCACACAGGGCAAAATGCACTTGTTGGTGGTGCAATTATAAATTATGGCGTGCAATTTGTAGATATGTCCGAGCCATATGATATGGAATATCGAGAAATCGTAACAAATTTAAGCGCCAAATTTAACATACCAATAAAAACAGGTGTTTATATGCAGTTTATCGGGCCTTTTTACGAAACAAAGGCGGATATAAAAATGGCTAGAATATTAGGCGCTGATCTTGTTGGAATGAGCACTGTTTTAGAGGTTGAAAGTGCAAGACAATGCAACTTAAAAGTTTTGGGGCTAAGCGTTGCAACAAATATGGCAACTGGCGTAAGTGCGGAGCATTTATCTCATGATGAAGTTTTGCAAAACAGCAAAATTGCATCAAAAAATTTAACAAAACTTGTAGATGAATTTATAAAGCAAATATAAAATAAAAATAGAGTATAAAGCAACAAATATTTATTGTTGCTTTTTTGTTTTACAATATTGCACAATACTACGCAATAGTCTGCATATTACTATGCATAATACTATGCAAACTGCATTTAGCCAATTTTTGTGATAATTTTTTAATTTTTGGATAACATAACCATACAAAAAGGTGGTTTTTATGAAGTTGTCTAAAAAATGTTTAATTTTTGTGCTTGTGGCCCTTATTGCTGTAGCTTCGGTTATGGGCTTTGCAAAAAATAACAAAATAACAGTATTCGCTGATAAAACTGGCGATGTTGAAGTTAAAGAATATTGCCTTATAGATTCGGCTAGTGGCGAAATTTTGGCCGAAAAAAATAGCACACAAAAGCGAGAAGTTGCAAGTATGGTTAAGCTGATGACCTCTTTGCTTGTTATGGAAAAAATAGAAAAAGGCGAATGGACGCTTGACACCGAACTTAATGTTAGTGAATATGCATCTAGTATGGAAGGTTCGCAAGCCTTTCTAGATGCCGGAAAATCTTACAAAATTGACGATTTGTTAAAAAGTGTGATTGTGGCATCGGCAAATGATAGTAGTGTTGTTTTTGCTGAAAATTATTCTGGAAGTGAAAACAAGTTTGTTGATGTGATGAATCAAAAGGCTAAAGAACTTGGACTTGAAAATACTCTTTATGGCAATGCAACCGGTTTGCCTGCACCAAATCAATATTCCACAGCGCAAGATATTGCAAAACTGCTAAATGTGGTGCAAAAACACAATTTGTATCACAAATACAGCACAATTTGGATGGATAAGCTTATTCACGATAGTGGACGAGTAACCGAGCTTGTTAACACAAACAGGCTTGTAAAATATTATCCTGGTTGCGATTGCGGAAAAACTGGTTTTACTGACGAGGCTGGCTATTGTTTAAGCGCCTCGGCAAAGCGAAACGATATGAGGCTGATTTCGGTTGTTATGGGTGCAAAATCGACAAGTGATAGATTTACGGCATCATCAAACTTGTTAAATTATGGCTTTAGTAATTTTAAAAGCGTAAAAATAGTTGATAGTCAGGCTTCTATATCAACAGGCAAAACAATAAAAGGCTTAAACAGGCCTGTAGAATGCAAGCCTAAAGATGATTTATTTTTGGCTCAAAAAACCGGTGATGGCAACAAAAATTACGTTGTAGAGACTAATTTTGTAGAAATTAAAAGTGGCATTAAAAAGGGCGATGCTTTGGGTGAGATACAAATAAAAAAAGGCGACAAAATTGTTGCAAAAACAAGCCTACTTGCAATTGATGATTACAAATCTCCAACATACTTTCAGATTATCCAAAAAACAATAGATAACTGGGCGTTTTAACAAAAAGTGGCGTTTTTGCCACTTTTTTGTGTGCTTTTTCGCTTTTTAATTTTGCTTAAAATATTGCAAAATTTGTGTTTTGTTATTGCACAAAATATAAAAGTATAGTATAATATTTTAGTTATGATAATACAATTGGCTAAAAACGGAATAGACGGAAACACGATAATTTATATTATCACATTTTTGCTTGCAGTTTTGTGTTGTATTTCGGTGCACGAATTTGCACATGCATATGTTGCAAAAAAAATGGGCGATGATACTGCATCAAGGCTTGGTAGGTTTACGCTAAATCCAATTGCGCATTTAGACCTAATGGGTTCGCTTGCATTTTTGCTTTTTGGCTTTGGTTGGGCAAAGCCTGTGCCAATTAACCCAACAAAGTTTAAAGATTATCGCAAAGGGCTGTTTTTGGCTTCGATTGCAGGAATTGTTGCAAACATATTTTTTGCACTATTTTCGGCAGGCTTGTATATGCTTGTGATTAGAATATTTTTGTCAGTAAATTCTAGTAGCCAATTTGTTGAATTTTTAAACACATTTTTGCAAACCTTTTTTGGTCAGCTTCTTTACTTAAACTTGGAGCTTGCAATTTTTAACCTTTTGCCACTTGCTCCACTTGATGGCTTTAATGTGCTTTTTGCACTTACAAAAGAGGGTGACAAGGTTACAAACTTTTTGCAGAAAAATGGTTCAATAATTTTGGTTGGACTTTTGATAGTAACAGCAATTGTAGAACCATATTTGCCATTTTTGGCTGGAGACTCTATTTTGAGCTATGTTGCAAATTATTTGGCAATGCCAATGATGCGAATGTGGTGGGTTGGAATTATTAGTGTGTGGTAGTTTGATATGCAAGAAATTAAAGATGAATTTGAAAAACAATTGTTTGAAAGAGCTGATAATGCCAGCACCGATGCAGGTGATGGTGCTTCTTTGATTGTAGAAACACCAGAAATGAAAAAGGCAAAGGCAAATGTTGCTCGAATTTTGGCTGATATGATGAAGCGTCAGCAAGAAGAGCTTGATGCAAACAAGTTTGATGTTATGGAAGTTCAGCAAAGCAAGGATATAAATGTTGGCGATATTAAGGTAACTGATAATTATTTAAGCAAGTTTGATGGTAGTGATTATTACAAAATTAGGCTAAATAACTTTGAGGGGCCACTTGATTTGTTGCTTTACTTAATTAAAGATAGCAAGGTAGAAATTGAAGATATTAAACTAGCCAGCATAACAGAACAGTATCTTGATTATATGAAGGATATTGACAAAGTTGATATGGAAAAAGCTGCCGAGTTTATTGAGGTTGCTGCAACACTTGTTGAAATTAAATCTAAGGCAATGATTCCACAAGAGCAAGAAAAACAACAAGATGAGGATGATCCAGAGTGGCTACTTTTGCAACGATTAAAAGAATACAAACTTTACAAAGAAGCAAGCGAAAAAATGAAATCACAAGAAATTGCAAATCGTATGTATAAGCAACCGGACGAAAAGTGTTACGACTTTAAAAATGTGCTTACACAAATGGATATAAACGGCCTTATAAACGCATTTACAAGCCTAATGACCAAGGCTGCCGTTAGAGAAGTTGTGCAAGAAGAGCGAACAATTGTAAAAGACCGTTGGACTGTTGAAGAGAAAATTTTTGAAATTAAAACAGTGCTTATGGATAAGGACGAAGTTAAATTTAGCTCGCTTGTTGGCGATGACTTTACAAGGGGCGAAATTATTACACTTTTTATGGCAATGCTAGAGTTGCTTAAACATCAAATTATCAACATCAGGCAAACCGAAATGTTTGGCGAGATTGATATATTTAAAGGAGAAAACTACAATGGATAATTTGGACAAAATTTTGGAGGGACTGTTGTTTTTGGCTGGAGATGGGCTTGATCGTGGCGTGATTATGGAAAAGTTGCAAGTTACACCAAAACAACTTGACAAGGCAATTGAAACATTAAAGCAAAGATACAATGCAGATTGCGGAATAAATATGATAACTTACAAAGATAAATTGCAATTGTGTGCCAGCCCAAAATATGCCGATGATGTATCACTTGTTCTTAACCCAATTAGAGAAAGGCAACTAACAAAGGCCACTTTGGAAGTTATGGCCATTATTGCATATAAGCAACCTGTAACAAGGCTTGATGTGCAAGATATTAGAGGAATAAACAGTGATTATGCAATTCAAACATTGTTAAATTACAAACTTATAGAAGTTGTTGGCCGAAAGGATGCAATAGGCAAGCCATTGCTTTTTGGAACTACTGATGAGTTTTTGCGTCACTTTGGCATAAATGATTTAAGTGAGTTGCCAGATTATGACGAGCTTATGAAAAATGTTCAAAAAATTCAGCTTGAAAATAACCATCTATATAACGAATATGATGTACCTGACCACAGAGGCGAAGAGGGCGAACAACAACCGCAAGATGCACAAAAATCGCCGGAAAATGCAGACAAAGAAAAAGCAGAAAGTGGTGCAAAAGATAATGTCAAAGCTGATAAAAATGCTGTTTTGCAAAATGGTGATGCAAAGCCAAAAAACGACACAAGAAACCAATCAGCAGCACAAGATTTAACTGCCGAGGCAAGCAAACAAGCCGAAACAATTGACGGCACAAAAAACCAAAAAACTGTAGTAAAAGCAAACGAAGATACCAAAGATGCAAGCCAAAGAACCAACCAAGCAAAGCAAGTGGAAAGTGGCAATAAAAATGCCGAAAACGAAGTTGCTAGTAACACAAATAATCAGCAAAAAGAGGCAACAGCAAATAACACAAAGATAACCGGCATTGATTGGAGTTTGTTAGAGGATAACCCTGATATAGAAAATTAAACTAGAAACACCCAAAAGTTTATGCAAAAATTTATGGAAAAATAAACAACAGCAAAACTAAATATGAATAAAAAAAGCTCATTTACACATAATTGTTTATGAGTTTTTTTTATGCAATTATTTTGGCACTGCTGATTGTTTGTGTGTCGCAACTAACATTAAAATTAAAGGTGCTGTTTAACATTAAAAACAACACAGGCAAGCTGCAACTAAAATTTGTTGGTATTAGGATATTTGATTTTGATATAAGCATAAAAAGTCAGTGCCTAAAACTTGTTAGCAAGTCCGGAAAAACCAAGTATTTGCCAATAGAGCTTAACCAGCAATCTTTGCAAGAATATGCCGATTTTCAAAGTATATTGTTTAAAAAAACATACTTCAAAACGTTAGCCATTTACTTTAATTTTGGCGTAAAGTCAAATGCCTTTGTCTCGGCAATGATTTGTGGGTATGTTGATGTTATTTGCAAAATGTTATATGCAATTTTTAAAACCAAAAAAAGTGAAGTTCAAACCAAACTAAAAGTTTATCCGTCTTTTAAAAATGATGTAATAAAATTTGGATTTAAGGCAAAAATATCATTGAGTATATACGACCTAATTTGGAGTTTTAGTGAAGCTATGCTTTCAAAACAGTTAAAACCAAAAAACAAAAAAGGAGTTTAACCATGTTAGATAACAACGAAAAAATAGAAAGTCTTATGAAAAACGCAATGGGCAAGCTAAAGGATATTATTGATGTAAACACTGTTGTTGGGACTCCGCTATTTTTGGAGGACGGCACAATGATTGTGCCAATAACAAAAGTTGCAATGGGCTTTGTTGCAGGTGGTGGCGAATACTCGCAAAACATACCACCAAAAAATGCACAAAAAGAATATCCTTTTGCTGGTGGTTCTACTGCTGGGTTTAGTGTAACACCTGTTGGGTTTTTGATAGGCAAATCGAGCAATTTAAAGCTTGTTTCGGTGGATAATCAAAGCAAGTTTGAAGAGGTTTGCAGACTTTTTAAGGATATATCAAAAAATTTAAAAAAGTGAGGTGAATATGAACAAAAAAATATGGTCGTTAGTCTTGTGTTTAATACTGGCAATTACAGCATTTTTTATGAATTTGATTTTGCCCAAAACGGTGCAATGCATTTTGCTTGCAGATGACCAAATAGAAGCCAAAGGGGCAGTTGTTATAGAAGCTGAAACTGGTAGGGTTTTGCTAGAAAAAAACAAAGATAAGCAATTGCCTATGGCAAGCACAACAAAAATAATGACGGCACTTGTTGCGATAGAAAACACAAGCAATTTGGATGAGGTGTTTGCAACTGACAACAGGGCTGTTGGCATTGAAGGGACAAGTATTTATTTAAAAAATGATGAGCATCTATCCATGAGGCAATTGCTTTTGGGCCTTATGCTTGCAAGTGGCAATGATGCATCGCTTGCCATTGCGTATAAAGTTGGTGGTGGCGATTTGGATAAGTTTGTAGATATGATGAACAACAAAGCAAAGCAACTAAATTTACATAACACACATTTTGATAACCCTCATGGGCTTGATAGCAAAACACATTACACATCGGCATATGATTTGGCTGTTATTACTGCCACGGCAATGAAAAGCAAAGATTTTAGAAATATTGTTAAAACAAAGGTAGCGCAAATACCAAGTGCAAAGGTTGGAGAAAATAGATTTTTGCGAAACAAACACAAATTGCTGTTTTCGGGGCTAGATGGTTGTGAGGGCGTAAAAACTGGATTTACCGATAATGCACTTAGGTGCTGTGTAACTAGTTGCTATCAGCAAAATATGAGGCTTATATCAGTTGTTTTAAATTGCCCAGATATGTTTGATGTTAGTAAGCAAATAATTTTACATTGCTACAAAAACTATGTTTATCAAAATTTGTTAGAGGCTAACAAATATGTAGATAGCATTGCAGTAGAAAATGGCAAATTGGATAGCGTAAAAACTTACACAAAACAAGCATTTTACTATCCACTAAAAGCATCAGAACTTGAACAAATTAACAGCAAGGTTGTTATGCAAACAAAGTTGCAAGCGCCTATAAAAAAGGATAGCGAAGTTGGAGAATATAAAATTTATCTTGATAAAGACTTGATTTTTTCTACAAAAATATATACTATGGAAGATGTAGAACAAAAAGACTACACACAAAAAGTAAAGGATATTGTAGAAAATTGGTATTGAGATGAGGATAAACAAGTTTTTGGCAAGTGCAGGGGTTGCAAGCAGGCGAAAGGCAGAAGAATATATTGTTGCAGGCAAAGTAAAAGTAAATGGCAAAGTGCAAACAAATTTGGCTACCGATATTTTAGACAACGATTTGGTTACAGTTGATGATAAACCAGTTAATCATAAAGAAGCTTTGGTTTATTTTATGCTAAACAAGCCAAAAGGCTACATTTCGTCAGCACACGATGATAGGGGCAGAAAAACGGTTGTAAGCCTTGTTAAAAC
>ERZ808246.1768-NODE-1768-length-14761-cov-5.313545_pt1 | contig 14761 bp, 13 predicted proteins | sample MGYA00521083_ERZ808246 | MGnify/ENA primary metagenome ERZ808246 (study PRJEB31516, sample SAMN03275577) | gut metagenome | biome: mammalia-associated habitat; material: feces | host: Papio cynocephalus | place: Kenya | collected 2012-07-07 ...
CGACAAGATCACGAACCTCTGCAAGGAGGCACGCAGGATCGCGCTCGGCTTTGAGCTCGCGCACATCGGCGTGAATGCAGCCGACGCGGACGAGTCCCTCGCCGTGTGTCAGGCGCTTGACGCGGCCTTCGGCTTCGGCGTCAAGGCGGGCGGCGGCTCCAATTTTGTCGGCAGCGTCGTCGAGGTCATGAAGAGCCCCTATCTCGGCAGGAACGGACACATCGCGATCCGCACAAACTCCATCCCGCGTGCGTCGGTCGAGCTGGAGAAGAACGGCTTCAAGCTCGATCCCTCCACCGCCAAATACAGCGGCGACAAGCTGGTCGCGGTCTATTTTGAGCAGGAATTCGGCGGCTTCGCCGTCCACCTGCTGCAGAAGTAAGGGAGGCGCGCACAATGAAATTTCTGACATTCGGCGAGATCATGCTGCGCCTGAAGGCGCCCGGACAGGAGTGCTTCTTCCAGTCCCCGATGCTTGAAGCGACCTTCGGCGGCGGCGAGGCGAATGTTGCCGTCTCCCTTGCCAACTACGGTGAGGACGCGGCTTTCCTGACCGTTTTACCCGATAACACCATCGCGGACGCCTGCAAGGCGGAGCTGCGCCGCTTCAATGTGGACACCAGGCGCATCGTCACCGGCGAGGGCCGCATGGGCATCTACTATCTTGAGGGCGGCGCGAACCAGCGCCCGAGCAAGGTCGTCTACGACCGCGCCTACTCCGCCATCGCGCTGGCCAAGCCCGGCGACATCGACTGGGACAAGGCGTTCGACGGCGTGGAGTGGTTCCACATCACCGGCATTACGCCCGCCATCAGCGAGAGCGCGATGGAGCTTTCCGTTGAGTCCGTCAAGGAAGCGAAAAAGCGTGGTATCACCGTTTCCTGCGACCTCAACTATCGCAAGAACCTCTGGAAGTACGGCAAGAAGGCCAGCGAGGTCATGCGCGAGATCGCAAAGTATGTGGACGTCGCCATCGCCAACGAGGAGGACGTGCAGAAGTCTCTTGAGATCACCGTGGACGATGTGAACGTCGAGTCCGGCGAGCTGGACCGCGCGAAGTACAGAGCGCTCGGCGACAAGGTGCTCGCGGCGTATCCGGACATGAAGATGATCGCCATCACGCTGCGCGAGAGCCACAGCGCCGACTGGAACGGCTGGGCGGCCTGCCTGAACGACAGCAAGGACTTCTATGTTTCCAGGAAGTATGAGATCCGCGATATCGTGGACCGCGTCGGCGGCGGCGACAGCTTTGCCGGCGGCCTGCTCTACGGTCTCAACCACTACGAGGACAAGCAGTCCGCGCTCGAGTTCGCCGTGGCGGCGAGCTGCCTGAAGCACTCGGTCATCGGCGACTTCAACCGCGTCGGCGTTTCCGACGTCACCAAGCTCATGGGCGGCGACGGCACCGGCAGAGTGCAGAGGTAATCAAGGCGTTCTGTTGCTTTGACGGCAGGGCGTTTGAACAGAAAAAGAGGGCGACGCTCCGCGAATGCGGGAGCGTCGCCCTGTGTTTTTGGGTTCAGTTCAGGTGCAGCAGGTCGTTCGGTGTGAGGAGCTTTCCGTGGAAGTCCGAGCCGAATGACGAGCTCGAGTGCTTCTGGATGATCTTCAGCGCAAGCGCAGTGTCGCGCTGCTCGAAGGCGTCGAGCAGCTGAAAATGCTGCATCAGACCGTCGACCAGCATGGTGTTCGAGGTGATGTGCAGCGACTGCCACAGCTGCACGAGCATCGAAAGGCGGCGGTGGAGGCTGCACAGCAGTTCGTTGCCGCTGAGAAGATAGATCTTCTGGTGGAACTGGGCGTCAAGCAGGTGGCGCAGCTTGAGATCGTTGTCGGTGTTGGCCTGTAAGCACTGCGCGGCAATGTCGCGCAGCTCGGCGATATCCCTGGCGCTGGCGTGATAGACCGCGAGGGGGATGGCCAGCTGGTCGTGCTGCCAGCGGACGAAAGCGAGGTCCTGGATCATGCGGCTGTCCATGATGATGACCGTAGGGGGGCGGTTCGGCTCGAGCTTGACGAGCCCGTCCCATGACAGGTGCTGCACGGCCTCGTGAACGAGGGGGCGGCTGACACCGAGCTCCTTGGCGATCTGCGCTTCGGGGATCTTTTCACCCGGCATGAAGCGGAGAAAGAGGATATCATTCATGATGTGCTCGTATATGCGAGCCTTCAGGGTCACATCTTCGGTCTTAGACATGGAGAACCTCCGTAGCTGGATCGGAAAACTCCGCAGGCGGCGGCCGCCGTGCGTGCAGGGGGGCATAACAAAAACTAATTTATTCTATCGCTTTTTTCAGGAAAAAACAACAAAGAAATTTGCGGAAAACTGCGAGAAATAAGCAGAAAAAGAGTTGACAAATCTTGTACAGTATATATAATTATAAAACGTAGATATAATTATATACCTTGCATGAAAGGAAGGATATACAAAGCATGAAAGACAAGGAAATGGCAAAGTCCATGTATGCCAGTATGTATCGTATCCGCCGTTTCGAAGAGGAAGTCTTCGAATTCTACAAGCGCGGACTGATGCCTGGCCTGGCACACCTCTATATCGGCGAGGAGGCCGTTGCGGTGGGCGCCTGCGCGGCCATCCGCAAGGATGACTACATCGGCAGCACACACAGAGGCCACGGCCATCTGGTCGCCCGCGGCGCGGACACCAAGCGCATGATGGCTGAGATCCTCGGCAAGAAGACCGGCTACTGCGGCGGCAAGGGCGGTTCCATGCACATCATGGACATGAGTCTCGGCATCCTGGGCGCAAACGGTATCGTCGGCGGCGGCATCCCCATCGCCACGGGCGCCGGCTACAGCTGCAAATACCGCCACACCGACCAGGTCGTGCTGTGCTTCTTCGGCGACGGCGCCTCGAACGAGGGTACGTTCCACGAGAGCATCAACATGGCGGCCGCGTGGGATCTGCCGGTCGTTTACATCATTGAAAACAACCAGTATGGCATCACGGTCGACATCAACCGCGTGACCAAGGAGCATGACCTTGCCAAGCGCGCGATCGGCTACGGCATCGACGGCTACACCATCGACGGCAACGACGTCGAGACGGTGTATGAGACGGTGTCCAAGGCGGTCGCCAAGGCGCGCAGCGGCGGCGGTCCGTCCATCGTGGAGTGCAAGACCTACCGTCAGCACGGCCACAACGGCGGCGACCCGGGCAACTACCGTGCCGAGGGCGAGCTGGAGCGCTGGAAGGAGAGAGATCCAATCAAGCTGTTCCGCGCAAAGAATTATTTGACGGACGAGGAGATCGCGGAGATCGAAAAGAGCGTTGACGAAGAGATCCGGCAGGCGTGCGATTATGCTGTCGAAAGCCCGTACCCTGAAGAGAGCGACCTGATGACGGGCATTTTCTGCGAGTGAGGAGATAACATGAGAAAGATTTATTATAGAGATGCCGTGCGCGAGGCTCTGGATGAAGAAATGGCGCGCGATCCGATGGTCATGATGATCGGTGAAGATGTTGGACCGAACGGCGGTACGTGGAAGGCGAACAACGGCCTGTGGGAGAAGTATGGCGAGCTTCGCATGAAGGATTCTCCCATCAGTGAATCCGGCATTGTCGGTATGGGTGTCGGTATGGCGCTGACCGGCATGCGTCCGATCGTTGAGATCATGTTTTCCGACTTTATGCTGGTCGCTATGGACCAGATCGCCAACCAGATGGCGAAGATCACCTATATGTCCGGCGGTCAGCGCGGTGTGCCGATGGTGATCCGTACGACCATCGGCCTCGGCAGAGCGAGCGCTGCCCAGCATTCCCAGTGCCTCAATTCGCTGCTCGCTTACTTCCCTGGCATGAAGATCGCCGTCCCCTCTGACGCGTATACCGCCAAGGGCCTGCTGAAGACCGCCATCCGCGACAACGCCCCCGTCGTCGTGGTCGAGCACAGAATGCAGTACAGCCAGCAGTTCGATATGCCGGACGATGCGGATGAGAACCTGCTCCTGCCCCTTGGCAAGGCCAAGGTCGTGCGCGAGGGCACGGATCTCACCATCGTTGCGACCTCCACGATGGTCGGCAAGAGCCTGACCGTCGCCGAGCACATGGCAAAAGACGGCGTGAACATCGAGGTCATCGACCCGCGCACCATCAAGCCCTTTGACTATGAGACCGTGGCAAGATCGGTCAAGAAGACCGGCAAGCTACTGGTCGTGGACGAGGGCAACACGAGCTTCGGTATCAGCGGCGAGATCGGCTTCGGCATTATGAAGGATGTCTTCTATGATCTGGAAGCGCCGATGATGCGCGTCTGTGCGCCTGACGTCCCGCTGCCGTTCAGCCCCGTGCTTGAAAAGCTCGTGGTGCCGAATGAGAACATGATCCTTGAAGCGGTGAAGAAGTTGGTGTAAAGGAGAGGTTTGCTATGGCAAAGGTTATTATTATGCCGAAGCTTGGCTTTACGCAGGATGAAGGCAGTCTTGTCGCATGGCACAAGCAGATCGGCGAGAGCGTCAAAAAAGGCGAGCCCTTCTTTGACGTACACACGGATAAGAGCGTCGTGACCATCGATGCTGCGGAAAACGGCACGCTCCTCAAGATCGTTGTCGAGCCGGAGACGACCGTTCCCGTCTTTACGCCGATCGCCGTTATCGGCGATCCCGGCGAGGACGCGGATGCCGCGCTCAAGGCCCACGTGATGGACGTTGCGCCGGACGCCGCGGTCAAGGCCGACTTCGACGATGATGAGGAAGAGCCCACCAGGGAAGAGGTCCCCGCGCAGCAGGAGACGGACATCAAGTCCCTCAAGCTGACGCCGAAGGCAAAGGCACTCATCAAGAACGAGGGCTATGACGTCAACTCCATCGCCAGGATCAAGGGCACCGGCTTTGAAGGCGGCATCACGGCGAAGGACATCAAGGCATCGCCGCTTGCCAAGAAGATCGCGGACGAGATGAACGTTCCTCTCGAGTCCGTGAGCGGCAGCGGTGCGCAGGGCAAGGTCATGAAGAAGGATGTTCTGGCCGCCGCCGCGCAGAAGAAGGAAGACAAGGGCACCGCGGACAAGCAGATCGCCGAGAAGATCCCCTACAGCGGCGTGAGAAAGATCATCGGCGACCGTCTGTCGCAGAGCAAATTCACCGCTCCGCACCTGTACTTTACCGACAGCATTGACACCACGAACCTGAGCGCCTTCCGCAAGATGCTCAACGAAAAGAGCGAGCAGAAGATCGCCTTCTCGGATCTGCTCGTCAAGGCAGTGAGCAAGGCTCTCGTCAAGTTCCCCAATGTGAACGCTTCGCTTGTCGGCGACGAGATCGTCGTTTACAAGAGCACCAATATCGGCAACGCTGTCGCAGGCGATAACGGTCTGATCGTCCCCGTGATCAAGAACGCGCAGGACAAGACCCTGACGCAGATCGCACAGGAGAGCAGAGACCTGGTCGAAAGAGCCAAGACCGGCCGCCTCAAGCCCGAAGAGTACAGCGGCGGTACGTTCTCCATTTCCAACCTCGGCATGTTCGGCATTGAAAACTTCACGGCGATCATCAACCCGCCGGAGGCTGCCATCCTGTCCGTCAGTTCGATCCGCAAGAAGGCGGTCGTCGTGACGAACGAGGCGGGTGAGGATGAGATCTGCATCCGCCCGATGATGAACATTCAGCTGACCGTGGACCACCGTATCATCGACGGCCTGCTTGCTTCGCAGTTTGTCGAGTACGTGAAGGAACTGCTCGAAGAGCCGCTGAAAATCCTGATTTGAGAGGCCTGCTATGACTTACGATTATGATGTAACGGTGATCGGCGGAGGCCCTGGCGGCTATGTCGCGGGCATTCTGGCGGCGCGGCAGGGAAAAAAGACCTGCCTGATCGAAAAAGAGCGCCTCGGCGGCACCTGCCTGAACCGCGGCTGCATCCCTACGAAGGTGTTTGTCAAGGCGGCGGAGGAGCTGTCCGCGCTCCGTAATGCGGAGGCCGTCGGCATTGTCGGCGTGCAGAAGGACGCTGCTTCCATTGACATGCAGCGCCTGCAGAAGAGAAAGCAGGGCGTGACGCAGCAGCTCGTCGGCGGCGTGCAGGGCCTTTTGAAGGCCGCGGGCGCCAAGGTGATCGAGGGGACCGCCACGCTCAAGGACGCGCATACCGTCGTCCTTGCCGACGGCAAGGAGATCACCTCCGAGTATTTTATCATTGCCACCGGCTCTGAGACGCTCCATCCCAAAAGTATTCCCTGCGAGGGCGATGAAGTTCTCACCAGCACGGAGCTTTTGAACCTTGACGTGGTCCCCGGTTCCATTGCGATCCTCGGCGGCGGCGTCATCGGTATTGAGTTTGCCTACGCGCTCAGCCAGTTCGGCAGCAAGGTCAGCGTGCTCGAAATGGCGAGCGAGATCCTGCCCATGGTGGACGCTGAGATCGCGGGGAAGGCCCGCAAGAGCCTCGAAAAGGGTGGCGTCCGGTTCTACATGGGCGCAAAGGTCCTGTCGGTGAAGAACGGACAGGTGACGTATGAAATGGACGGCAAGGAGCAGACGCTTCAGGCGGACTATGTCCTCATGTCCCTCGGCCGCCGTCCGAGCACGGAAGGCTTCGGCGCAAGAGAGATCGGCCTTCGGTATTCCGGCGCGGCCATCTCCTGCGACGAGAGCCTCAAGAGCAGCATCGACAATATCTACGTGGTCGGCGACGCGAACGGCAAGGCCATGCTGGCGCATACCGCTTTCAAGGAGGCGGAGATCGCCGTCGCCAACATCTGCGGCGGAGCGCGCACGATGCGTTACGACTGCATCCCATCCTGCATCTATATGGAGCCCGAGATCGCGAGTGTCGGCCTGACCGAAGCGCAGGCCAGAGAGCGCTGCGGCGACGACGTGAAGATCGGCCGCTTCCCGCTCTACGCGAACGGCAAGTCCCTGATCGACGGCGGCACGGACGGCATGATGAAGGTCATTCTGGACAGCAAGTACGGCGAGATCCTCGGCGTGCATCTGTTTGGCGCGCATACGACGGAGATGATCGCCCAGTTTGCCACGGCGATGCAGTCGGAGCTGACGGCGGAGGAGATCCTCGAGATCGTCTTCCCGCACCCGTCGGTGAGCGAAGGCCTCGGAGAGGCATTCCTGTCGGCGTGGAACGGTTCTGCGATCCACAACATCGGTTGATCCTGAAAATAGAAGCAAGCGGCGAAAGACCTTTCATGGTCTTTCGCCGCTTGCTTTTTTCCTGAAAGACGGGAAGGGGAGGGGGACGAACTGTGAAGAAATCGACAGAAGAAAAAGCAAGAAACTCTGCAAAACTGGTTGCACAAATAGCTTTTACAAAAACTGTCTAAACTGCTGATTTGTCGAAAAAGTGCGCACGGAATCAGGAATCGGTCTTGACTTTGGTTAAGATAAATGTTAACTTAATTTTACCGAATGAAAGGGCTTTCAAATTTGCAAGAATTTCTTGCATCACTTTTCTGCAACGAATGCGTCGCTGCGCAAGCCTGCTCGTCCCGCCGCTTAATGCAAAAGCGGCGCAGTCAGTATTTGTTTCGTTACCCTTTGTAAAGAAGAGTACGGTTCAAATAAAATTTTTTGGAGGTAAACCAAGATGAAAAAATTGCTCGCACTTGTCCTTGCGCTTGCAATGGTTCTTGCGATGGCTGCCTGCGGCCAGAAGAACGAACCTGCGCAGGATGACAGTCAGGACCAGACGGACGGCAGCCTCGAGCCCGTCACTCTGACGATCTACGCTCCCGGCTCCGGTGTCCCCCTGAAGACCATTGAAGAGTTCTCCCGCTTAGTCGGCGAGGCTTCCAACGGTGCTATCACCGTTGACGTTCACGGCAACGGCGAACTCGGCGACGATGCCGATGCGATCGACGCGACCCGTATGGGCACGATCGACATCATCTACGCCGGCACCTCTGGCTTCACTTCTTTCTATGAGCCTGCCAAGATGCTCGACCTGCCGTTCCTGTTCGACAGCGCTGACGAGGCTTATGATGTCGTCAACGGCGAGATCGGCGAGGAGCTGTTCAAGGACTTCTCCGATTACGGCCTTGTCTATCTGGCTTCCGGCGATAACGGTCTGCGTCAGATCGCTACCACCAACCGTCCCATCAACACCGCTGACGACGTCAAGGGTCTGAAGATCCGCGTCCCGACCAGCCAGATGTATCTGGACGTTTGGGAAGCGCTGGGCGCTACCCCTGTTGCTCTGGCACTGCCCGAGCTGGCCATCGCCCTGTCCAACGGCACTGCTGAGGCGCAGGACAACGCCACCTACCACCTCGTCGCCAACGCCACCTACGATGACATCAAGTACTTCTCCTTCATCAACTACATGTGGATGGGCATCACCATGGCGATGAACGCCGACAAGTGGAACAGACTCCAGCCCGAGGCTCAGACCATCATCAAGGAGCAGGCTGTCGCCGCTGCCAAGTACGGCTTCGATCTCATCGCTGCCGATAACGAGGCTGGCATCAAGACCCTTGAGGATGCCGGTGTTGAGTTCAACTTCGAGCCCGACGTCCAGTCCTTCAAGGATGCTCTCGGCGGTTCCGATTACTACAACCGCTACGCCAACGAGACTTGGTTCAGCCAGGATATCCTGGATGCCATCCTCGCCAAGTAAGGCCTGAAGCGATCCGATCTTTACGGTAGCATAGGAGAGTTTTATTCCTATGCTACCGTTCCTTAGGGGAGACAATATGAATATTTTCCAGAAAATAATGAAGGCGCTTGCCGATGCTGCCAAGGTCATCGTGATGGTGGCGACGGCCGGTCTTGTTGTGATGATCGTGGCCGAGCTCATCAACCGAAACATCATGGGCAACTCGTTCAGAGCGAGCATTGAGGTGTGCGGCATCATGTTCCTGTGGATGGCCTTTATCGGTCTCATCCCGCTGTATCAGGACCACGGCCTCATGCGTCTTGATTTCCTTGTCGCAAGGATCAAAAATCCGACTGTCAACAGCCTGCTGACGATCTTCACGTATGCTGTCGGCGCATTTTTGGGCGTCGTCATGGTGATGGCGTTCCGCGCCTATTACCCGTATATCTGCAACAGATATTATTCCACTTTTAAGGTTGTTGTGCCCTACACGGTACAGTACATCCCGATGGCCATCGCCGGCGCTTATATCGCCGTGAACGCCATCGGCAATGCGATCATTACCCTGGTCGAGATGATCACGGGCAAGAACAGAGAGAGCGAGGAGGCATAAAATGGGTTTAATTATTGTTGTATTTGTGCTCCTACTGATCCTGGGCGTCCCCATTTCCATTTCGATCGGTGCCTCCGCGATCGCAGGCTGCCTTTACCTCGGCTATGATCTGGTCATCATCGGCCAGCAGATGGTCAACGGTATCGACTCGTTCCTTCTGATCGCGATCCCGCTGTTCATCATGGCGGGCAATCTGATGAATGCAGGCAAGATCACCGGCAAGATCTTCGACACGGCGAAAGAGCTCGTCGGCTGGATCCCCGGCGGCCTTGGTCATGCAAACGTTGTGGCGAGCGTCGTGTTCGCCGGCATGTCCGGCTCCGCCGTTGCGGATGCGGGCGGCCTCGGCACGATCGAGATGGAAGCCATGACGAGCAACGGCTATGACAGAGACTTCTCCGGTGCCATCACTGCGGCATCCTCCGTCATCGGCCCAATCTTCCCCCCCTCGATCCCTCTCGTTATTTACGGTAGCGTGGCGAGCGTCAGCGTTGCAAAGCTCTTCATGGGCGGCATCGTTCCGGCGCTGATCATGGCCATCCTGCTGATGGTGTTGGTGTACATCTATGCGGTCAAGCGCAAGTATGAGCGCACTGATTTCAACGCAAAGCGCTTCTTCCGTCAGTTCATCGGCTCCATCCCCGCGCTCATCACGCCGCTGATCATCCTCTCCGGCTTTACGCTGGGCTGGTTCACCCCGACAGAGGCCTCCAGCATCGCAGTTGTCTACTCTCTGCTCGTTGCCACCTTTGTTTACCGTTCCATGGACTGGAAGACCTTCAAAAAGTGCCTTCTGGATTCCGCCATCTCTTCCGCAAACACCCTCTTTATCATCGGTACTTCCACGCTCTTTACCTACATCATGGCGATGGAGGGCGTGTCCAGACAGATGTCCAGCGCCATTCTCTCCGTCAGCAGCAACAAGGTCGTCATCCTGCTTCTGATCAACGTCCTGCTGCTGGTGCTCGGCATGTTCATGGAGCCGGGCGCGATCCTCACGCTGATGCTGCCCGTGCTGATCCCTATTGCGACCAGTCTGGACCTCGACATGGTGCACTTCGGCGTCATGCTCGTCCTGAACCTGATGATCGGTCAGGTCACGCCGCCTTTCGGCGTCTGCCTGTTCGTCATTTCGGACTGCAACAAGCTAAAGCTGGAATCGCTGTATAAGTCGATCCTGCCGTTCCTTGTCCCGCTGATCGCCACGCTGCTGCTGGTAACGTACGTTCCCTGGTTCGTTACGGCACTGCCCAAGGCGCTGCTTGGATAAGAAAGAAAATGTTTATCCTCGGCGCGCATCACTGCGCCGGGGATAACATCGGTTCATTGAGCCCATAGCACTCAGCGCTGCTCGCGGCGGCTGAGAGGCCGGCTTTTTTGACCGATGCAAATGTTGATAACAAGGAGAAAAACAAAATGAAGATCATGTACACGGATATCGACCACAAGGACCTCAGCATCGAAGAGGGCGTCGTTGCGGCCGCCGGAATGGAGTTCACGATCGCCCAGTGCAAGACCGAGGATGAAGTCATCGAAAAGTGCAAGGGCGCCGAGATCCTCATCAACCAGTATGCCCCCATCACCGAAAAGGTCTGCGAGGCCCTGCCCGAGTTCAAGATGGTCGTCCGCTACGGCGTCGGCGTCGACAACATCGACGTCAAGGCCTGCATTGCCCATGGCGTCACGGTCTGCAACATCCCTGACTACGGCACCAACGATGTGGCGGACCACACGCTCGCCCTCACGATGGCCATCCTGAGAAAGATCCCGTTTATGACGGAGTACACCCGTCACGTGGGCTGGGACTGCTCCAAGTGCTTCCCCATCACGAGAATGTCCGAGCTGACCGTCGGTATCCTCGGCTTCGGCCGTATCGGCAAGGCCTATGCTCAGCGCATGCACGCCATGGGCTGCAAGATCATCGCCTGCGATCATCACCTCGCGCCGGGCCAGGTGGCCGAATGCGGCTATGCGACCGGCGTGACGCTCGAAGAGCTCGTTGAAAAGTCCGATGTCATCTCCATCCATTGCCCGCCCGAGAAGGGCCGCTACATCCTGAATGCCGATATGATCGCCCGCATGAAGGACGGCGTGTATCTCGTTAACTGCGCGCGCGGCGGCATCATTGATGAGGACGCGCTCGATCTGGCGCTGGAGAGCGGCCACGTGGCCGGCGCCGCGCTCGACTGCACCAGGCAGGAGCCGATGCCCGTCGACCACAAGCTGTTCCGTCACGACAACTTCCTCTGCACGCCGCACATGGCCTGGTACTCTGTCGAGGCATCCGCAGACCTGAAGCGCAAGGTGGCCGAGCAGGCTGTCAAGTTCGCGCAGACCGGCACGGTCGATTATCCCGTGCTCAAGAACTGAGCGGCAGATAAAGATGCTGTAAAGAATGCGTGCATTGCCGTTTTTTATGAAAGAACTTTCATAACTTCGGTTGATTTTTCATGCGCAAACGGTTAAAATTAGTCAAAAATCATAGTCAGCCGGAGGATAAGATGGGAAAGAAAACGATATACGACGTCGCCAAAGAGGCCGGCGTCAGCATTTCAACCGTTTCGCGGGCGCTCAACGGGACGGCAAAGGTGAAGGAATCGACCAGACGCCGCATCGAGGCCGCCTGCGTCGGTTACGTTCCCAATGCGCAGGCGCGTGAGCTGCAGACCCACAACGTGAAGACGGTCGGCGTGATCATCAACCACACTCCGGAGTATTTCTTCATGAATGATACGTACGTCAATGCACTGCTCGGCATTTCGGTCGTCGCGCGCGACAAGGGGTATCAGCTGATCCTCAACATCACGGATGACGAGGACGTGTGCGACCTGTATCTTGAAAACAGGGTGGCCGGCTTTATCGTCATGGGCGTGAAAAAGGACGGCGTGCTGGTCTCGCGCCTCAAGGAGAACAACATCCCGTTCGTCGTGGTGGGCAGCTGCCCCGACGAGAGTATCGCGCAGGTCGACATCAACGACCGCCGTGCGATGTACATGGCGGCGCAGTATCTGATCGCGCTCGGTCACGAGCGTATCGGCATCATCACCGGCTCGCGGGAGTACACCTCCTGCAGCGACCGTATCGACGGCTATCGCGACGCGATGAAGGAAAACGGTCTCGAGGTCAGGGAAGAGTGGGTGCAGTCCTGCGACAACATCACCGAGATGAAGGCTGAGCAGCTGGCGAAGAACCTGTTCTATCAGAAGCAGCGCGTGACGGCGATCCTCGCTTTCAACGATTCGATCGCCCTTGCGGTCTACAAGGCGGCGAAGGACGTGGGCATCAGCATTCCGAAGGACCTGTCGGTGATCGGTTTTGACGACACGCGAGTCGCGAGCTATATGACGCCGATGCTCACGAGCGTCTGGCAGCCGAGCTATGAAAAGGGCGAAAAGGCCATGTCGGTCCTCATCAACTGCCTCGACAAGGACAAGGTCCCGACGGGCAGGACGGAATTCGACTGCATTATCATGTACCGCGAGTCGTGCGCACGCCTGGAGAACAAGGACCGCTGAGAGGGCAATGCTGCGATACAGAGGTCTCATTGCTTATTTGGACTCGGAGGAAACAAAAGTGGATATGTTTGATATCAAAGGAAAGAAAGTGTTATTTACCGGTGCGAGCGGCGGCCTTGGCAAAGGTATGGCCGAGGGCATGCTCCGTGCCGGTGCGGAGGTCGTGCTGGTCGGCGCGTCGACAAAGTGCCTCAAGCTCGCCGAGGAATACAGAGCCGAGGGCCTGAACGCGCACGGCTTACAGTGCGACCTGAGCGACAGAGCCGCGGTGGAAAAGTGCTTCAACGCGGCGCTCGAGGCCATGGGCGGCGAGCTGGACGTGCTGATCAACGCGGCGGGCATTCAGCGCCGCCACAACAGCGAGGAGTTCCCGCTCGAGGATTGGGACGAGGTCATCGAGGTGAACCTGACGGTCAGCTTCATCCTCTGCAAGCTCGCAGGCAAGAAGTTCATCGAGCAGGGCAGAGGCGGCAAGATCATCAACTTTGCCTCCATGCTCAGCTTCTTCGGCGGATTCACCGTCCCGGCCTATGCCGCCTCCAAGGGCGGCGTGGCGCAGATGACGAAGGCGCTGTGCAACGAGTGGGCCAAGTACGGCATCTGCGTCAACGCGATCGCCCCGGGCTACATGGATACGCCGATGAACAAAGCGCTGACCGACCCCGCGAACCCGCGCTTCAAGGAGATCACCGACCGCATTCCCGCCGGCCGCTGGGGCACGGCGGAGGATATGCTCGGCCTTGCGATCTTCCTCTCATCCCGCGCGTCGGATTACATCAACGGGGCGATCATTCCCTGCGACGGCGGCTATCTCGTCAAGTGACGGACCGCTCCGCAGGAGACTTTCCGAAAGAAAAATGACTGCCGCAATGCATTTGCGGCAGTCATTTTTGTTCAAGCAGCAAGGCAGGACCTGTCATTTTCCGCCCAGCAGCAGCGCCAGAAGCTCTGCGAGCTTCGACTTCACCACGATATCACCGCCCACGGCGCTCTGCGTCAGGATGCCGTCGCACAGCGGGGAGAACGCCGCGCTCCACCACTGGAGAGTGTTCTGGCCGCGCGCGGCGCAGAAAAGCAGCATGACCGCGAGGCCAACGGCAAGGGAAAGCTCCCATTTCGTCCATTTCATCGAAAAACCGCCCATCTCAAAGAATTTACTTTGAGTATGGACGGTTTTCTGATGTTTCAAACAAATTCGGCGCAGAAAGTTTTGACGCTTCCGCTTTGCAGTGCCTCGCATGCCGTGCGGCAGGCCGCTTCGTCGGAAAAGAGACCGAACACCACGCTGCCTGAGCCGGTCATCGCCGCGGCTTTGGCGCCGTGCATCAGGAGCGCGTGCTTGAGCTTTTCGATGCAGTCCCTCTGCTTGCCCTCAAGAGCCTGCTCGAAGACGTTGCGCACGTTCGCACACAGCGCGTCCGCGTCGCCGCGCTCGATGGCGTTCAGCATAGCCGCTGTATCAGGCCGGTCAGTGATCGTCACGCTGTCCACGCGCGCAAAGAGCGCGGGTGTGGAGATGGGGAAGTCCGGCTTGCAGACGGCGACAAAGAATTTCGGCGCGGGCTTCAGAACGCTCAGCTTTTCGCCGCGGCCCTCGGCCAGCTGTGTGCCGCCGCGGATGCAGAAGGGCACATCACTGCCGACGCTCGCGCCGATCTGCTCGAGCCGCTCATCCGTGAGGGCGGGGGAGATGAGATCGCGCAGCGCACGCAGCACCGCGGCGGCGTCCGCGCTGCCGCCGGCCATGCCGGCCTCGGACGGGATGCGCTTTCGGAGCGCAATGTCGATGCCGCCGCCATAGTCCATCGTCTCGCAGAAGGCCTTCGCGGCCTTGACGGCGAGGTTGTGCTCATCGCACGGGAGGTCCGCACCCTCCACGCGGCAGCGGATACCGCCGCCGTCCGCAAGCGTGACGGTCACATCGTCATGGAGTGAGACGGTCTGCATGACCATCTGCATCTCGTGATAGCCGTCGCCGCGCCTGCCGAGAATGTCGAGCGTCAGGTTGAGCTTGGCGTAGGCGGGGACGCTTACGCTGCGCACAGGCGCCTCGACCGGCGCGTCCAGCGC
>ERZ808246.1771-NODE-1771-length-14721-cov-4.611278_pt1 | contig 14721 bp, 12 predicted proteins | sample MGYA00521083_ERZ808246 | MGnify/ENA primary metagenome ERZ808246 (study PRJEB31516, sample SAMN03275577) | gut metagenome | biome: mammalia-associated habitat; material: feces | host: Papio cynocephalus | place: Kenya | collected 2012-07-07 ...
ACCAGTGATCGGTGCTGTCCTTTACGGTGACAATACCGCCGGTGGTGACTTTTCCCGCACGCGGATCGCGCTTGCAGATGTTCATGATACGGCGGATAATCTCGTCGTCCGAGGTCGCTACCGTCGCGCTCATCCAGTTGGTTGCTTCGATATCGCTGCAGAACACGTCCGGATTGCCGTATTCGCCGTGCGTTGCCTGTGCCGCGATGGCTTTCCACATATCCCACGACTCGCCCGCGCCGTTTTTCAGTCCCGAAAGGTCGGGCGCGTGCGTCTGGTCGCCGTAGCAGGACGAGTCGGTGCAGCAGCCGTTGGTAATGAACACCAGGTCGTTTTCCGTCAGATCAAGGGCCTTCTTTTCCCCGTTCTTGACGTACACGATCTGTTTGGCAACCTTTTTGCCGCCCTCGTTTGCGATGATGACATTGCGCACATCCATGCCGTATTCGATGGTCACGCCGTGGGATTCCAGATATTTGACCAGCGGCAGAATCATGCTCTCGTACTGGTTGTATTTTGTGAAGCGCAGCGCGCTGAAATCCGGCAAACCGTCAATGTGATGCACATAGCGGCACAGATACCGCTTCATTTCCAGAGCGCTTGACCACCGCTGGAACGCGAACATGGTCTGCCAATACAGCCAAAAGTTCGTTTTCCAGAAGGAATCGGGCAGTACGTCGGAAATCTTCTTGTTCTCCAGCTCTTTCTCCGGGGTGAGGAACAGTTTGGAAAGCGCCAACGCGGATTCACGGTCCAACGCAAACTTCTTGTCCGTGTGTGCGTCCTCGCCGCGATTGACGGAGGCGCGGCACAGCGAATAGTTCGGGTCGTGCTTGTTGAGCCAGTAATACTCGTCCAATACCGAGACACCCGGCGTTTCGATCGACGGCACATCGCGGAACGTGTCCCACATGACTTCAAAATGGTTGTCCATCTCTCTGCCGCCGCGCATGAAGAAGCCTTTGGTGATGTCGCGGCGTCCGTCGCAGCTTCCGCCTGCCAGCTCCAGCTTTTCCAGCAGGTGAATTCGTTCGCCCTTCATTTGACCGTCGCGCACCAGATAAAATGCCGCCGTCAGACCGGCAAGCCCCGTGCCGATGATGTAGGCGGATTTTTTGTCCACGTCCTTCGGCTTTTCAGGACGCGCAAAAGATTCATAAGTTCCGGCTGAATAATACATAATCAATAACCTCCCGAAGTTTTATGATTTCATTATACCCGTTATTTTCGCCGTTACCACAGACAAAATCCGCGCGGTGTCGCAGATTGCGACACCGCGCGGCGGGATGCTTAAAATTGCGACAAAACAGCCGGAATGTCTGAATCCCGGTCGTTCGCACGACAGGTGCGCAAAACAAAAACTTCGGGCAACCGTTTCGACGGTTTGCCGATATTGCCCGAAAAAAGGCGCGGCGATCGTCAATAAATTGACAATCGCCGCGCCTTTGCTTTATCATCCGATAGTTTTTTACGCCTCGGTTACGGCGCGGTTAAGCTCCTCACGGAACGCAAGCATCGTTTCGGGGGACGCGGGCGCGGTGGTGAAGGTCACTTCGCCGAAGTACTTTTCAAGCAGCGCTTCGGCAAAGGCTCTGCCGCGCTTTTTCTCCAACAGCTCAAGCGCACGCTGGTCGCAAAGACCCTCGTAAAACACCTTGATACGGGTGGAATACAGGGCTTTTCCGTCGGTGCCCGGATAAACCATATAGGACGTGCCCGGCGCGCCGTCGCCCCAGCTCGGCGCGGTCAGCGGGTTGAAAATTCCCTGGCTGAGGACGCCGTAATAGAAGTTGTACGCCCATTGCAGGAATCCCTCAATATGATACTTGTACATCTGCACGCCCAGCATACGGTTGCGTTCGGGCGACACGTTCAGCAGACGGTTGCTCATATTATTCATGACCTGTTCGCCGGTGTAGTAGCACCACAGGTGCTTGCACTTGCCGAGGAAGGGACCAATGTGGTTGGTGGCGACGATCGGCACCTGCACCGTGCCGTCCTCGTAGTAGGAATAGTCGCTGAGCGCGTCGCCCACGGCGAGTCCTTTCAACAGGTCGCGCACGCCCTCCACTGCCTTGCGGTAGGTGACGTCGGTGGATTTGTTCGGCTCGTCGGAAATGTGGAACAGGAATTTTTTCTCCAGTCCCTCCGCTTTCAGGAACGCGCGCAGGGCGGTCAGATATTCACGCAGGAACTGGCGGTATTTCTTGCCCGAAGCGTCGGTGTCCCAGCCGAAAATCCGCTTTTCTTTTCCGCCGACCTCCGCCATGACCTTCGGCGCGGCGATCGCTCCCCACTGTGTGAACAGATGGGAATGTTCAAAATAGGAAATTCCGCAGCGGCGGCTGATGTCGATGAACTTTTTCATCAGCGAGAAATCAAAGGTGTAATGTCCGCCCTCGGCACGCACGTGCACGAGCTGAACCGTCATGCGCTCTTTGCCGATTGGGGTGTCCAGCGGCGGGGTGAACGCGGGCAGAAGAATCATGTTCTGTCCGTGCAGGGCGGCGGCACGGGCGAAGCTCTCGAAAATCTCAAAGAAACGGTCGGAGAACACGGGAACACCGTAAAAATCCGCCAGGCAGTCGCAGTGGAACCAACAGGTGTACCGTAGGGACTGGCGCGGCAATTTCTCCGCGGCAATGTTCACGGTCACGGTGCGGGTGCAAATCTCGGACTGATCCGTCTCGCTCAGAAAACGAATCGTCACGGTGTGCTTGCCGGGGGTGGAGACCTTCTGCGCCTCGTTGACGGTGATCCACACGCCCTGAAAGCTCTGGGGCAGCGTGGTAAGTACCCGTGCGACGCCTTCCTCGTGATAGAAATGATGCCATGCGCTTTTCAGCAGGGTCAGCTTCGGCACGGCGGGACGCGGATAGAGGACATCGGGATAAAGTCCCGGCGCGGGCGGGTTGTCCAGTCCGTCAAGCATGGTGTTGAGCACGGGAACATAGCCGATGCTGTACACATTGACGGGAAGATCGCTTTCCACGCGCATAAGCACGGGTCTTCTCTTTTCGTCGCGGTAGACGAGCTGGAAGGAAAGCGGTTCGTTGGACAGTGCGGAAAAAGCAGTCGTCGTTTCCGCGGGGCAATGATCGGGGAAAAAACGGTGCAGAGAACTCAAAATGATGGTTTGCATACAAAAACCTCCTGTCTTTTCTTCAGTATACCTCTCCGTACCGCCGAAAAAAAGGCACGATGTTGGCAAAAAACAGGACAATTCTGTTGACTTTTCAAAATCCGAAGGGTACAATGGTTTTGAAAACCGACGGGAGGGACACAGATGAAAAGGGAACTCAACGAAAAGACCAGCGACGCGTGGATTACGGTCAATTCCTGCCGTGAGCGCGTGCTTCAGGGCGGCGCGTTCGACACGCGCCGCCCGCAGGGACGCGTGGACTACGGGATTCAGTACATCCGTGAAGGGTGCGGCTTCTGCGAACAGGACGGGACTGTTACCGAAGTTCCCGCAGGAAGCCTGATGCTGCAATACCCGGGAAATTATCAGCACTACTTTTTTCCCGCCGACCGCCGCACCGTGCTCGTTTGGGCGCATTTTTCGGGAACGCTGTGCCGTCGGCTGGACGAACTCGGAAAAGAAAACCGCATCATCGGAATCGACAACCGAACGGAATTTGAGCGCGCCTTTTCGGCAATGATCCGCGCGGAGCTGCTGGGCGGCGAAGAGCGGGAAATACTGTGCGGAGGGTATATGCAGACGCTGATCGGCATGATCCTGCGCAGCGTTTCGGGCGATTCACGGCGGCGGGTGCACGACGGGCTGGATCGGGTCATTAACCATATGTGGACGCACTGCGCCGAGCCGATCCGCCTTTCCGACTACGCGGCGATGTGCTTTGTATCGCAGGATCGGTTTGTTCACGTGTTCAAGGCGTACACGGGCGTTTCGCCCTATCGCTTCCAGCTTCAGATCCGCCTGCGGCAGGCGCGGGAAATGCTGGAGGACACGTCCGAAAGCGTGGCGCAGATTGCCGAAACCATTGGATTTCACGATCCGTCCTATTTTTGCCGCGTGTTCAAAAAATTCACGGGACAGACGCCGCTTTCGGTGAGAAAAAAAGAATAAAAAAGCACCGCGAGCCGCTTCGGACATTCCGAAGCGGCTCGCGAAGGAGAAAAAATTATGAAAAGCAAGAAAACCTCACGCCTCTTTTTTCACCGCGGAGGGAAACGGCAGACGAAGCGCCGTTCCGTCGTAATCCACGGCAAAAAAATCGGTGGAATGAAAACGGGCGATCAACCGGTACAAAATACTGTCCTCGCCCTGCGGCAGACCCGTGACCACGGTGGTGATCTTATGTTCCTTGATAAACTGTCCCAGCACGCGGGCGGGATTTTCGGAATACACCACGTGCATCACGGCGTTGTGTTCCTTTGACACGTCAAACAGATATTGCAGACTGTCCGTGTCCTGGCGGGTGATTTCCGGGTGGGACACGTTCAGCACGTACAGGTCGGAATCGGAAATATCGGCAATTTTTCTTGCCGCACGGATGATTCGTTCGCATTTTCTCTGATCCGTCACGCAGACGAGCGTGATGCGGTTGGTATTCGGCATCGTAAAAACTCCTTTCCGAAGCGCATCTTCTTGAAAACAGTTTCATTGTACCATAAGATTATGAATAAATCATAGCCGAATTGCAAAGTTTCGTTTCAACGGTTCAGCAGCTTTCGCAAAAGTTCGGCGTTTTCTTTTTTTCTGCGGTCGGTTTCGTCCGTATCCAGATGCCACCGTGCGTCCGCGCCTTTGATATAACAGCAGGTTTCCCTGGCAGGGTCGGCAAATTCGCTCAGCGCAATGTCGCAGAACGTCCCGTCGGCGCACTCTGCCACGGCAACCTCGCCTTCCAGCCGGTCAACCGAAATTCTTTCTTCCATGCGGACACTTCCTTCCGATTAAGTCTATGGGAAGTATAGCATAATTACCGAAAAGTTGCAACGCATTTTTTACAATTTTCACAAAAATAAATTTATTTTAAAAATCTTGTAGCATTTTCACTTTTTCAGCGTCTATCTATGTGAAAGGATATAAAAGGCAAAATCGCATTTTTCAAACAAAAGGGGGGATCGACGGTTTGAGAAAATGCTGCTGACGAAAATCAAGAAAGGAAAATTTTTATGAAAAAAACAAAACAACTGCTTTCTCTGACACTCGCCCTGCTCATGACCGCTTCTCTTTCGTTTCCAGCCTCTGCCCGCGATCTTGCCGACGATTTCAATATGAACGAAGACGGCTTTCCGGGTCTGGACAGTGACATTCCGGGGTATGAAGCGATCTTCGAGACACCCGTGCATCTGATGACCGACGAAGAACTGCGGCAAAACGGACTGCTGCCGGACGCGGAACTGCAGAAGGTTAAAATACCCATTTACGATTATTGCATCGTCAAAGGCACTTCCGACTATCCGGTTTATTCTTCGTCAAGCGCCACCGAACAGATCGGTTTTGTTTCTCCCCGCGAACGGATTTATGTCTGGGATAATAATACAAATCCTCTATACTATTCTATAGATTTCAAAAACTACGGCAAAAAAGACAGCGGATACCTTTCCAAAGAAGCCATCCAGTTCCCGGTGTACGGCTTCTCGCGCCCGATCCGAGCGGGAAGAATTTCGCAGGATTATATGGTAAATGGTCATCACGGTATTGATGTAGCCGTGGCGGAAGGAACACCAATCTATGCCATCTGCGACGGCACATATACGCCGAAGGTGTGGACGGCGTATAATCCGGATGGCTCTAAAAAAACAAAACTTGTCAATTACGGAAACGCACTCACCACGGAATTCACGGACAATAACGGGATTACTGTGCAGGTGGTCTACGGACATCTTTCGGATTTTGAGTATGGCGAACCGGAAACCGAATTGGAATCTTATCGTGAGTATTATGACGATGCAACTTCCAACTGGACAACACAGTCGCAATATGCCAAGGTCTATTCCAAAGGTGAAAAAATCGGCGAATCGGGAAATACCGGCAATTCCTCCGGACCGCATCTGCATTTTGAAACACGGAAAAAGGGCAACACCAAAGTACAATACGATCCGTTTAAGTTCGTGGTCTTCCCGGATATCGGGTATTGATCTGAAAAGGAGTTTTTTTATGAAAAAATCTTTGAAAATCTTCGCGGCGGTGCTTGCCGTTTTCTGCGCGCTGGCAAGCTGTGAGGATTCCTCTCTTCCTTCCGATTCCCCGTCCTCCGCGGAAACAACCGTGTCGAACGTTTCCTCCGAAGAAACTTCTTCGGAGGAAACCTCCTCGCAGACGCCGTCCGAAGCTTCCCCGGAGAGTTCCAACGCTTCGTCTGAAGCGTCTTCGGAATCCTCGGTCACTTCCTCCGAAAGCACGGATGACGACTCTTCGGAAGAAGACATGTATTCGTTAGTGCGGCTGGAAAATGAAGTGACGCCCTCGGAGCTTCCTTCGATCAAAGAAATGCTCTATGCCACTCATTCGAACTTTTTGTTGACAGACGACGGGAAACTGTATTCCTACGGATTTAACGGACTCGGCGGATTGGGACAAAAGTTTTACAACAAAGACAAAAACAATCCATTTTGGGAGCAGTGGACAGGATTGCCGCATCTCATGGACATTGACGAAAAAGTCGAGCATATTTACGGCGCCACCAGAGAATATACGTTCGCTGCACTGACGGAAAGCGGCAAGCTGTACGGCTGGGGAAACAACCGTTACGGCATCATTCCGTCCGAGGACAATGTTGTTACCACCCCCACGCTCATCCGTTTTGATCAGAAAATCAAAGAGGCAGGCATCAGTCAGATGTTTCTCATCGTCCTTGCCGAGGACGGCAATGCCTACTACTGCGGATGGATGGGGCTGGGAAGCAAATACGCCTATGGCGAGATTGACGAATATCCGGACATCTGCCGACAGGATTCGTATATGGACTTCAGAAAAATCGAAGTGCCGGGCGGAGAATCCGTGCAATCGGTTTTTTGTTCGCAGAACTACTGCGGCGTGTTGACCGAATCGGGCAAAGTGTATCTTCTCGGACAATTCCCGAAATACAAAAGCCCGACGCCAAAGCCGAAGGACGCCGAGGGATTCTACCTGTTTGAGGTTCGTTCTCCGGAGCCGATTGTACAGGTCGCCCCCGGCAGCGTCTGGCTCATTCTGCTTTCCGAAAGCGGAAAACTGTATTATACCGGCGAGTGGGGTTATATGGCGGGAGGAGAAGCGGAGGATTATTCCTCTAAACTGATCGAACTGAATTTTCTCGATGACGTGGTGGAAATCAAAGGCTCGACGCTTGCCATTCTGGCACGCACCAAAGACGGAAGCATCTATTTTTGGGGAGACAACAACACCTATGAAAACGGCAGAATCATTCCCGGAATGGATAAAATCGTCAATCAGCCGCAAAAGCTCCCTGTTCCCGAAAAAGCAGGGAAAATGTTCCTCGGTTGTTATAACGTGTTCGTTTTCGGTCAGTCGGGCGATATCTGGGGCTTCGGATTGGGCTACGGCAACCGTTTCCTCACGCGCAGCGCCGACCAATTGAAACCGTATCCGCAAAGCGACGACGTGCAGACACCGTACAAAATGCCGATCTACGCACGTCCCGATTACCCGGACTATTTTCTGTAAGAAAGGAAAATCTCTATGAAAAAAGCAGCGGCGATTCTTGCGGCACTCTGCCTGTTGGCGGGTTGCTTGTCCGTTTCGGTGTTTTCGGAGGAGGATGAGGATTTTGCAGGCTACGAATATGACGTTCCGGGACATGAAGCCTATTTTCATAAACCCGCGCATCTGATGACCGACGAAGATTTGTGGTCCGAGGGACTGTTGAATCCCGAGTATTATTCGACAAAAGTATATCTTTCTGAATCCGAAAGAGACGAGTTGTTGAAAAAAACAGAGAACACGGCGATTAAAGACCTGCTTGAAAAAGAAGGGGCGTTCATTGCAAAATGGACGGTGATGCCGCTCTACCGTGCCGATTTCGACGAATTCGTGAAAACCGGGCAGGTGAACTGTATTCCGTACACCTCAAACGGAAAACAGGTGTATATGGCGGATCTCTGCAAAACGGTTTATGAGGAAAATCCGAAAACCTTTCACAACGCTTTCGCGGGAGTGATCCAATTCACGGAAGATGACCTTTTGTTCTTTCATTCCGACGGTTCACCCGTTGATTTTACGTTCAACGTCGTGCTGGTTGACGAGAAAACGGATCAATCGATTATCTTTCCTTCCGAAGACTGCCGTTTGATCTATATGCAAAATCTCGGATATGTCTATTATCTGACGTGCTATACGGATTGGGATCAGCAAGGCGATCTCGAAACATTCTTTCTTTCTCCGCACTTTGAAGGCGAGAATACGGAGATTTTCAACAGCGAAAATCTCGGACTGATCACCGCGGCGGAGTGCCTGAAAGCGTTTGCCGAAAGCGGTGCGGCACAGTCCGTCGAAACGGAAATGCCCGCGGACGCCGTATGGGAAAGCAACGCGGATTCCCTTTTGAACAACGGAATCGCCACGGCGGGATTGGCACCGTGGATCGGACTGCTGTTTCTTCTCAATCGGTAACCGTTTGCGTGCGGGAAAACCAAAATCATGAAAAATTTCGCATTTTTTTCAAAAGCTATTGATAACTTTGCAAAATCAAAGTATAATATAGGCAGAGATAAAGGAAAGGTGCGTGTTTTTTATGAAAAAAGGAACTTTGATTTCCATCATCGCGCTTATCGCCGCGCTGGCGGGAATCGGCATCGCCGTGTACGCGTTGATCCGCCGCAGCGGTTGTATGCTCTGCGACAGCTTTGACGACGATATGCTCTCCGACGATCTGTACGAAGATGACGACGAGGACGAAGAGCCCGCCGAAGCTGAAGAAAAAACCGAAGAAAAAACCGAAGAATAATCCCCAAGGGCGGCGCACAGCTTTTGTGCGCCGCCCTTTTGTCCTCGGAAAAGGTTACTAAAAAAGACATAAGAATTATGTTAAATTATGGGGAATCTGCTCTTGCATGATCGGGGCTTTTTTGGTATAATAGAAAAAGTAACGACAAAAAATGTCAAAAGAGGAGTAAAAAACTATGAATCTGCACGGCAAGGATATCAAGATCTTCTGCGGGAACGCCAGCAAGGGAGTCGCCGCAAAAGTGGCATCGCTGCTGGGACTGCCGATGGGAAAAAGCGACGTGGTCACCTTCTCCGACGGTGAGATTTCCGTTTCTCTGCATGAATCTGTCCGCGGATCGGATGTGTTTGTCATCCAGTCCACTTGCTCGCCCGTCAACGACAATCTGATGGAACTGCTCATCATGATTGATGCGCTCAAGAGAGCTTCTGCCGGAAGAATCACCGCGGTGATTCCGTATTTCGGCTATGCCCGTCAGGACAGAAAAGCAAAATCCAGAGACCCGATCTCCGCAAAGCTCTGCGCGGATATTCTGACTGCCGCCGGCGCGGACCGTGTCCTCACCATGGACCTTCATGCCGCACAGATTCAGGGATTCTTCAATATTCCGGTGGATCACCTGCTCGGCGTGCCGATTCTTGCTCCGTATTTTGTTGAAAAATTCAAAGACCATACCGAGGACGTTGTGGTGGTTTCGCCCGACCTCGGCTCCGTCACCCGCGCGAGAAAGTTCGCCGAAAAGCTGGACGCTCCGCTGGCAATCATCGATAAACGCCGTCAGAGAGCCAATGTCTCCGAGGTTATGAACATCATCGGCGACGTGAAGGGCAAAATCGCCATCATCGTGGACGATATGGTCGATACTGCCGGCACGCTCTGCAACGGTGCCGCCGCGATCATCGAAAAGGGCGGCGCGAAGGAAGTCTATGCCTGTGCAACGCACGGCGTGCTGTCCGGTCCCGCCATTGACCGCATTTCCAAGAGCTACATAAAGGAACTGGTGCTGTTGGATACTATCGAGCTTCCCGCCGAGAAGCAGATCGACAAGATTAAAACGCTGGATGTCGCACCGGTGTTTGCCGAGGCGATCGAGCGCACCTATGAAGACAAACCCCTCTCTCCGCTGTTTTTGTAAGATGTTCGGTAAAAAAGAGTTTTCTTCCTCGGTCGATGCCATTGTCGTCGGCTTGGGAAATGTCGGACGCGAGTATGAAATGACGCGGCACAACGCCGGGTTCATGGTGCTGGATCGGCTGGCGGAAAAACAGCAGGTCAAGCTGGATCGGATCAAATTCAAGGGGCTGTGCAACACCTGTGAGCTGGCAGGAAAAAAAGTTCTGCTCCTCAAACCGTCCACCTATATGAACCTGTCGGGACAAAGCGTCGTGGAAGCCATGCAGTTTTATAAAGTGCCGATCGAACGCGTGATCGTCGTGTGTGACGACGTGATGCAGGATGTCGGAAAATTGCGGATTCGCCGCAAGGGAAGCGACGGCGGGCAGAACGGATTGAAGAATATCATCTATCTGACCGGTTCGGATGCGTTTCCGCGTGTGCGGGTCGGCGTGGGCAAAAAGCCGCATCCCGACTATAATCTGGCAGACTGGGTGCTGTCGCGCTTTCGTGCCGATGAACTGAAGGAACTGCAAACGGCGGTGGAACACGCCGTGGAAAGCGTGCCGCTGCTGGTGCAGGGAAACATCGACGACGCGATGAACCGTTATAATACCAAATGAAGAAAACCCGCCTCTTTCGTTTGAAAGAGGCGGGGTTTTCGGGCGGGCGGTTTTTCGCCGCCGAGCAGTTGTTTTTTGCCCCCCTTGCAGCGACGAACGGGAAAATCGTCTTTCGGGCGCAAACGGACTGTACATTTTCAAAAAGACGTGCTATAATAAACTGTTGGCTGACAACAAAGAAAGTTATACGGAGAGGATATTTTGAAGCATTTATTTCGATTTGCAAAATCTTATACCAAAGAATGTATCCTTGCCCCGCTGTTCAAGGCATTGGAGGTCTGCTTTGAACTGTGCGTGCCGCTCGTGATGAAAAAAATCATCGACGTCGGCATTGCGGGTGTTGCCGAAAACCCCGCCGCCTATATCAGCTGGATGTCGGCACTGCTGGTGCTTTTGGGCGCGCTGGGACTCTGCGCGACCGTGACGGCGCAGTATTTTGCCGCCAAAGCCTCGGTCGGGATCGTCGCCCGCCTGCGGCATGCGCTGCTGAAGCACATTCAGGGACTGTCCTACACCGAGCTTGACCGCCTGGGCACCTCGACGATGATTACCCGCATGACGGGCGACCTCAACCAGGTGCAGTCAGGCATCAACCTCACCCTGCGGCTGTTTTTGCGGTCGCCGTTTGTGGTGATCGGCGCGGCGGTCATGGCGTTTACGATCGATTCGACCTCCGCCGTGACGTTTGCGGTGGTGATTCCGCTTTTGTCGGTGGTCGTGTTCGGAATTATGCTGTGGTGCCTCCCACTTTATAAAAAAGTGCAGCAGCGGCTGGATCGCGTGATGCTGCTGGTGCGGGAAAATCTGGTGGGCGTGCGGGTGATCCGCGCGTTCCGACGGGAGAAAACCGAAGAAAAGCGGTTTGAAGGTGCGTGCGAGGAGCTGCTGGACGACCAGAACCTGGTCAATCGGCTGTCCGCGCTGATGAACCCGCTGACGTATGTGCTGATCAATCTGGCGGTGCTGGTGCTGATCCGCATCGGCGCGGTGCGTGTCAACGACGGGATCATCACGCAGGGCGCGGTGATCGCGATGTACAACTATATGGCGCAGATTTCGGTGGAGCTGATCAAATTTGCCAACCTGATTATTACGATGACCAAATCCGTGGCGTGCGAAAAGCGCGTGGAAAGCGTGTTTGAGATGACCTCGTCGCAAAAGACGCCGGCGCAGGTGCAGGAGACGACCGAACACGGAACGGTGACCTTCGATCGGGTGACGCTGTGCTATGCGGGCGCGGGCGCGCCGTCGGTGAAGGATCTGAGCTTCCGGGCATTTGACGGCGAAATGATCGGTATTATCGGTTCGACCGGTTCGGGAAAAACGTCGGTGGTGAATCTGATTCCCCGCCTTTATGACGCCACCGAAGGAACGGTGCTGGTGGACGGTGCGGACGTGAAAATGCAGGATATGGAAAGCCTGCGCAAAAAAATCGGCGTCGTGCCGCAGAAGGCGGTGCTGTTTCGCGGAACGATCCGCGAAAACCTGCTGTGGGGCAACGAGAACGCCGATGACGAAACGCTCCGCGAGGCACTCGAAGCGGCACAGGCGGCGGATTTTGTCGCCGAAAAGGGACTGGACGCGCCGGTGGAGCAAAACGGAAGGAACTTTTCGGGCGGTCAGCGTCAGCGGTTGACCATTGCGCGCGCGCTGGTGCGAAGACCCGAGATTCTGATTCTGGACGACAGTACGTCGGCATTGGACTTTGCCACCGATGCGGCACTGCGGCAGGCGATTCGCGCGCTGCCGTATCATCCGACGGTATTTCTGGTGTCCCAGCGCACCTCTTCGATCCGCCATGCCGATCGGATTCTCGTAATGGAGGATGGCAATGTGGCGGGCATCGGCACGCACGAGCAATTGCTGGAGCGGTGCGAGGTGTACCGTGAGATTCACGAATCGCAGTTCAAAAAGGAGGAAACACGATGAAGCAGAACACGTACAAAGATGTGTGGCAGTTTCTCAAGCCGTACCGTTTCTTCCTTTTGCTGTCCGTGCTGTTTTCGGCGGGCAATGTGTTTCTGACGCTGTATGTGCCGATTCTGATCGGTCATGCAATCGATCTGATCGTGGGAGCGGGCGCGGTGGATTTTGCCGCGATTCTGCCGATTCTGCTGCACGCGGGCGTGTGTGCGGCGGGCGCGGCGCTGCTGACGTGGCTGGTCAGTGTGATCAACAACCGCATCACCTTCCGCGTGGTCAGCGACATCCGCAAACGTGCGTTTGCGAAAATTCAGACCCTGCCGCTTTCGTTTTTGGACATTCACCCGTCGGGCGAGATTGTCAGTCGGATCATCACCGACGCCGACACCTTTGCCGACGGACTGCTGCTCGGGTTCACCCAGCTGTTTTCGGGTGTAATGACGATTCTCGGAACGCTTTGGTTCATGTTCACGCTCAGTCCGCTGATTGCGGGCGTGGTGGTGGTGCTGACGCCGCTTTCGCTGTTTGCGGCGCGGTTCATCTCCAAGCGCACCTATCATCTGTTCCGTGAACAGTCGCAGACGCGCGGCGAACAGACGGCGCTGATCGATGAAGTGATCGGCAATCAAAAAACCGTGCAGGTGTTTTCTCACGAAGAAAAATCGCTGGCGCAGTTTGACGAGATCAACGACCGACTGGAAAAAACCTCCCGCGCGGCGACCTTCTTTTCCTCGCTTGTGAATCCGACCACGCGCTTTGTCAACAGCGTGGTGTATGCGGCGGTCGGCTGCTTCGGCGCGCTGTCCGCCATCGGGCTGATCGGAAAAGCGGCGATGTCGGTGGGCGAGCTGTCGGTGTTTCTGAGCTATGCCAATCAGTATACCAAACCCTTCAACGAAATTTCGGGCGTCATGACGGAATTGCAGAACGCATTGGCGTGTGCGGCACGGATTTTTGAGTTTCTGCGCGAAAAGGATGAAATCGCCGACAAGGCGGACGCGAAAGTGCTGGAAAATGTCAGAGGTGCGGTGACGCTTGACGATGTGTGCTTTTCGTATGTGCCCGATCGGAAGCTGATCGAGCATCTGAACCTGACGGTACAGCCGGGACAGCGGATCGCGATTGTCGGACCGACGGGATGCGGAAAAACGACGGTCATCAATCTGCTGATGCGGTTCTACGATGTGGACAGCGGCAGCATTTCGCTTGACGGCACGGACATCCGCAACCTCAGCCGTGCGTCTCTGCGGCAGAGTTACGGCATGGTGCTTCAGGAAACGTGGCTGATGTCGGGAACGGTGCGGGAAAATCTCCGCATGGGAAACGAAATTGCGAGTGAGGACGAGATCGTCAAAGCGGCGAAGGCGGCGCACGCCGACAGCTTCATCCGCCGCCTGCCGCAGGGCTATGATACCGTAATCGGCGAGGACGGCGGAAGTCTTTCGCAGGGACAGAAACAGCTGCTGTGCATTGCGCGCGTGATGCTGAACCTGCCGCCGGTGCTGATTCTGGACGAAGCGACGTCGTCAATCGATACACGCACGGAAATTCGGATTCAGAAGGCGTTTTCGGCGATGATGCGCGGCAGAACGAGCTTTATCGTGGCACACCGCCTTTCCACAATCCGCGAAGCGGACGTAATTTTGGTGATGAAGGACGGGCATATCATCGAACAGGGCAAGCACGAGGAGCTTTTGGCACAGAACGGATTTTACGCAAAGCTCTATCACAGCCAGTTTGCCGGATAATTTATAAGGAAAAGTTTCGCGCGGCACCGATCGGTGCCGCGCGAAACCGCATAAAAGGAACCGATTTTTATACAGGGCATTTTGCTGAAAATTCGCGCGTTGCTTTTCGCAAAACCAACAAAGCTTTTTGTTTTTTGCACAAAACACCATGGCGCTGTTTGTGAAAAATGAAAAGAAAATCGCTTCCTGCTGTTCTCTACAAAAAATCACAGCTCAAATTTGCAATATTTGTTGATTTTTTTTGCACAGTTGTGGTATTCTTAAGGTACTACTTTACAGGAGGAGAAATTGGGAATGAATGTTAAAAAACTCATCGCCTGCATGCTGACCCTCTGCATGACGGCGAGCTTCGCGTCTTTCCCCGCCATGGCGGACGACGCGACCTATCCGACGCGC
>ERZ808246.1775-NODE-1775-length-14705-cov-4.777201_pt1 | contig 14705 bp, 9 predicted proteins | sample MGYA00521083_ERZ808246 | MGnify/ENA primary metagenome ERZ808246 (study PRJEB31516, sample SAMN03275577) | gut metagenome | biome: mammalia-associated habitat; material: feces | host: Papio cynocephalus | place: Kenya | collected 2012-07-07 ...
TCCACCAGGGCTCGAAGATGAACACCGTGTCGGCGGCCGTGAGGTTGAGGCCCACGCCACCCGTCTTCAGCGTCATGAGCATCACACGGCATCCGGGATCGTTCTGGAAACGCTCCACGATGCTGCGGCGGTCACGGGTGGAACCGGTCATCGAGCAGAAGTCGATGCCTGACTGCTCGAGACGTTCGCCTGCCAGTTCCAGTCCGGCGATGAAGTTGAAGAACACCACGACCTTGTGCCCATTTTCCACCGCATCCTCCACTGCGTCCATGAGCTGTTCGAGCTTGGGCGAGCTGATCAGGCCATCGCTCAGGCTCTCGGGCACCGACGCAATGCGACGCAGCTCGCTGAGCGCCTGGAACATGACAAACTGTGACTTCTGCACGCCCTCCACGGCTATGGTCTTTCGCACCTGCTCGTAGTAGTATTGACGGCGGCGCTCATAGAACTTGGCTTGTTCGGGTGACATCTCCACATAGAGTGTCTGCTCTATGCGGTCGGGTAGGTCCTTGAGCACGTCGCGCTTCAAGCGACGAAGCATGAAGGGGAATATCTTGCGGCGCAGGGCGGTCATGGCGTCCTTGTCATCATCATGCTGGATGGGGTAGGTGTATCGTGAGTTGAACTCGTCGGCTGTGCCAAACATCGTCGGGTTGAGAAATCGGAACAAAGAGTAGAGTTCCGTGAGGTTGTTCTCAATGGGTGTGCCGCTAAGTGCCAATCGGTGGTCGGCTCTCAGCAGAAGGGTGGCTTGTGTGGTCAGCGAGGCTGTGTTCTTGATGTTCTGGCTCTCGTCAAGTATAACCATGTGGAAAGTCTTGTGGCGCAGCTGGTCGATGTCGTTGCGTACGAGTGCGTAGGTGGTGAGAATCACCTGGTGTTTCATGGCTGCCTTGAGGTCACGCTCACTGGCATAGTAAGTGTAGACGGAGAGTTGTGGGGCAAACCGCTGCAATTCGTTCTGCCAGTTGAAGAGCAGGCTTCTCGGCATGACGATGAGGGTGGGCTTCTTCACCTTAGGATAGACGAGTGTCAGCAAGCCGATGGTCTGCACGGTCTTGCCCAGTCCCATGTCGTCGGCGAGACAGCCTCCGAGGTGGTTGTCGTAGAGATACTTCATCCACTTGATGCCTTCCTGCTGGTAGGGACGCAGTGAGGCTTGCAGCGTGGGGGTCTTGAGTCGCTGTGTGGCCAATGTGTTGAAGCCTTCGTACACTTCGCGATGGTGGCGAAACACCTCGCCTTCCAGCTGGTGGTTGAGCAGGTCTTCTATCTCGGGCAGGTCGAAGAACGACACCTTGATGCCGCCGTCCTTGCCTCTCTTGCGTGAGAAGATGCGTTCCAGGCGGCGCATGTAGCCATTGTCGATGATGGCGCGATTGCCGTCGGACAGTTCGATATAACGTTTCTTGGAATATTGTGCCAAGAGTTGGCCGAGTGAGAATTGCTCGCCATCGAGTTCCACGCTGGCCTCACCCTCGAGAAAATCAATGCCGGAAGAAAGTTTTACGCTCAGCTTGGGCATGATGGGGCGCACCTTATAGTCGCGCAACTTGTCAGCGCCGACAAGCTGGTATTCGCTCAGCAACTGGGGTAGGGCAGAGAGCAGGAAGGGGGCGGCAACCTGTTCGGGTATGATAAACAGGTATTCGTCGTCGTAATAGACTTGTTTGGCAACTTGTCGGTTGGGGGCGTGCTTCACGATCTGCTGGCGCAAGGATTCGGCGTAGTCCTCAAGTCGCAGGTTGGATACTTGTCTCACGATGATGCGGTGGTCATCCGTGAGCGTGGCGATGGTGTTGACATCAAAGCGTTGCAAGAAGTCGATGGACAGCCCTTTGAGCTGTTCCGCCAAGCGCAGGTAAAGGGTGTGGTCGGTGTCCACTTTCTCAAATAACAGGGTGGGGTGCGGCTTGACTTCCTGTTGTTGTCGCTCTATGACGTAGTCCGCATAGACGACTTGCAGGTTGTCTATGTAGGAATAAAGCACCGACAGATATTCTTGCACCATGGCGCTGTCTATGGGTGCAAGAAAGAACTTCAATTGTGCATAGTTGTCTCCAAGAGGGGCTATGGGGTATAGGACGTGGTCTGAAAGGGCAAAACAGTCGGAAAGAAAAGTGGGCGCCGTACTGGCTTTAGGCTCCAGATGCTTTTCGTCGGTCGTGGTAAGCGCCAGCTCGGGTTGCAAGAGGGTCTTCTCGTCCTTTTTTTGTGCGTTGAGCCGCAAGATGACCAGTGCCGTCTCTTGGCTCACACTGATGGGCTTTCCGTCGGAAGACACAAGATTGTTACACCTTACCAATTGGTAGAGCAAATGCGGATGTTGGGTTAAGCTGACAGTTCCCGCGCTGTCGTCCTCTGCTCCCCATTCCACATGAAACAAGTCGCGCTCGTAGATGCGTTCCATGCTGCGTAGAGCCAATGCCTCATTGCCACTCATATCGCGGTAGTCGACATCTATTGGCTTCATCTTCTTGTTGACAACGCTCACCCACTGTGAACCGTCTGCCTTGCTGGCTATCATGAAGAAGATTTCGTCGGCTTTGCTCTTGCTGTGCGTTGCTTGATGCTGATGACTGGCTCTTTTAAGACCGGCTAAGAAGTTGTCCAATTCCATGTTTGTGTATTTAGGTGGGTTCTATAAATTAGCTTTGTCAGATTTTGAGGCTCTTTTCGAGTTCAGGGCATCAGCGAGTGCGGAAGTATAGCGGGCTATACAACCGAACGAGGTGGTGGCCTGAGCCGAAAAGAGGCCAAAAGATGGCAAAACGTAGCCCTTCATTATTTTTGTTTTTATGGTGGTAATTTATAGAAACCACCTTTATTGCGTCTTATATGGTTTGCAGGATGTAAAGTTACTCAAAATATTCGCAAAGGGCAAGGGAAGAGACAAGTAATTCAAGTGTGATGGTCATTTTCCTATCGCTATAGAGCGCTTTTTCATGTGGGGACGCGGCTGTGCGGGGGCATAAAAAAGGCTCTTCCGGAATTATGAGTGATGCCCCCCCCCTTACGTTGGGCTTGAATGTAAACTCATATAAACCCCAGGGGTGCGGGAAGCCCTGACGGGCTCATGCTGATGTTTGCATCCTTGGCCTTGTGAGCAAGCTCACGGCTAAGGATGCAAACGTCAACATGGCGGCTCTCGCCGCCTTCCCGCACCCCTGGCCATAAACCGAATGAAACCGCTCACGCATGTCTCGCAGGGCGCGCTGTTCACACTCCGTGGACAGGGATGGATGAATGGCGTGAGCGGTTTAACTGGGTTTACATTCCAGCCATTGGTCTTGTCACGCCAAATTCCGGAAGAGCCATAAAAAAGTGCGCTCCCTAAGGCTGAGCCTATGAAGCGCACTTGGTATTGCCCGAAGTAGCCTGTCCCTCACGGGATTGTGATTTTTTCGGGACCGTCAATCATGTTTAGTCTTCATCCTTCTGCTCGGCCTCGTGTGCGGCAATCAGCTTCTGCTGGAGGTCGTTGGGCACGAGCTCATAGCTGGCAAACTTCGTGGTGAAGCTGGCGCGTCCGCCAGTCAGCGAGCTGAGGGCCACACTGTAGTTGGCCAACTCCTTCAGGGGAATCTTGGCCTGCAGCTTCTGGTAGCCGGCCTCGGCATCCATGCCCATGATGATGGCGCGGCGTCCTTGTAAGTCACTCATCACGTCGCCCATGAAGTCGGCTGGCACATAGACCTCAAGATCGTAGATGGGCTCGAGAATCTTCGGGCCGGCAGCCTTGAAGGCATCCGAGAAGGCATGGCGGGCGGCCAAGGTGAACGACAGTTCATTGGAGTCGACGGGGTGCATCTTGCCGTCGTAGACCACCACGCGCACATCGCGGGCGTAGCTGCCTGTCAGCGGGCCGCGCTCCATGCAGTCCATGACACCCTTGAGGATGGCTGGCATGAAACGGAGGTCGATGGCACCGCCCACCACTGAATTGATGAACACGAGCTTGCCACCCCACGGCAGGTCTTTCTCCTCCCGTGACTTGATGTTCATCTTGTATTCTTGTCCGTTGAAGTTGTAGGTCACAGGATCGGGCATGCCCTCGGCATAAGGTTCCACGATGAGGTGCACCTCACCGAACTGTCCGGCACCACCACTCTGTTTCTTGTGGCGATACTCGGCCTTGGCCTTCTTGGTGATGGTCTCGCGGTAAGGGATCTTCGGCTCCTCAAACTCCACGTTGATCTTCTCGTTGTTGACCATGCGCCACTTCAGTGTGCGGAGGTGGAACTCGCCTTGTCCGTGCACGATGGTCTGGCGTAGCTCCTTGCTCTGCTCTACCACCCATGTCGGGTCTTCCTGCCTCATCTTCAGCAAGGCTGCCATCATCTTTTCCGTGTCTTGAGGATTGGCGGCCTTGATGGCACGGCTGTATTTCGGGTTGGGATACTTGATAAAGTCAAATCTCCAGTCAGCGTCTTTGCCGTTGAGCGTGTTGCCCGTCTTCACATCCTTCAGCTTCACGGTACAACCTATGTCGCCCGCGTGGAGCTGGTCCACGGGGATGCGGTTGGCACCGGCGCACGCATAGATCTGTCCTACGCGCTCCTTGGAGCCACGGTCGGCATTGCTCAGGTCGTCTCCGGGCTTCACGGAGCCGCTCATCACCTTGAAGTAGCTCACCTCACCGATGTGAGGCTCCATGCCGGTCTTAAAGAAGTAAAGGCTCTCGGGACCGTTGGCATCGGGCGTGACTTCCTCGCCTCGCGTGTTGCGCACCTTGGGCATCTCGCTGACAAAAGGAACCACATTGCCCAAGAACTCCATCAGACGCTGCACGCCCATGTCCTTATGTGCGTCGACACAGAAGATGGGGAAGATGGAACGGGTCACCAAGCCCTTGCGGATGCCTTCGCGCATCTCGTCCTCAGTGAGCGTGTCTTCTTCGAAGAACTTCTCCATCAGGTGGTCATCGTTCTCGGCTGCGGCCTCCACCAGGGCCTTGTGGAGCTCCATGGCCTTGTCCATCTCCTCTGCGGGAATGTCCTCACGTTTGGGCTCTCCGCCATCGGGACCCCACGACAGTTTCTTCATGATGAGGACATCGATGAGACTGTGGAAGTTGGGACCAGTCTCCAGCGGATACTGTATCTGCACACACTTGGAACCGTAGATGTCCTGCATCGTACTGACGATGTTGTCGAAGTCGCACTTGTCGGAGTCCAACTGGTTGATGAGGAAGATGACGGGCTTGTGCAACTTCTCCGTGTAGCGGAAGTTGTTCTGTGTGCCTACCTCCGGGCCATACTGTCCGTTGATCAGGATGACAGCCTGGTCGGTCACGTTGAGGGAAGTGATTGCGCCGCCCACGAAATCGTCAGAGCCGGGGCAATCGATGATATTGAGTTTCTTATTGTTCCATTCCACATGAAAAACGGTGGGGAACACGGAGTAGCCATATTCAAGCTCCACGGGGAAATAGTCGCTCACGGTGTTCTTGCTTTCCACCGAGCCACGGCGCTTGATGATGCCAGCTTCATACAACATACTCTCGGCAAGCGTGGTCTTGCCGCTACCCGCACTGCCCAGCAAGGCAATGTTCTTAATCTCGTTGGTCTGATATACTCTCATATCAAAAGATTTTAAGTGTTAGAATAGATGTTTTAGTTTAGGTCGGGAGTGAAACTCCAAAATCGCCCACTAAGATAGGCATATTCTGACTAAACTCCAAAAGAAATCGAAGAAAATCGTCTATATTTTAAAACTAATTAGTAATTTTGTCGAAAGATGGGACTTCTGAAGTTCCTTTTGAAGACATGATGAAAGCTGGACTCTACATTCACATTCCTTTTTGTGCAAGCCGTTGCATCTACTGCGGCTTTTACTCCACCGTGCGCCCTGACCTGCAAGACCGTTATGTGAACGCACTCTGCCGGGAGATGGACTTGTGGAGCGCAAGAGGCTCCGACGGACCTGCCATGCTCGCAACGATCTATCTGGGTGGAGGCACTCCCTCACAATTGTCTGCCGCCAACCTGGAGCGTCTCTTCCAACATATATATAAGGTGTATGATGTGGCGCCTGATGCCGAGGTGACCATGGAGTGCAATCCTGATGATGTCAGCCGCCATATGTTTGACCATCTGCCGGTGAACCGGGTGAGCATGGGTGCGCAAACGTTCGATGATGACCGCTTGCGCTTTCTGCATCGCCGTCATACCGCCAGCGAGGTGGACCGAGCGGTGGAAGACTTGCGGGCTGACGGAATAAGCAATGTCAGTCTGGATCTCATGTTCGGCTTCCCCGAAGAAAGACTTGACGACTGGGATGCGGACATCCGCCATGCCTTAAAACTCAGACCTGAGCATCTATCGGCCTATGGACTGATGATAGAGGAAGGCACTCCGCTTTACTGGTTATGGGAACGGGGGGACGTGCATGAGGCAAGTGAGGAAATAAGCTTGAGGATGTATGATACGCTCATCAACCAGTTGACTGCGGCTGGATATGAACACTATGAAATCAGCAACTTTGCCAGGCTGGCTCCAGGCGACAAGCGTGTAAGTCGTTATCGGAGTCGCCACAATAGCAGCTATTGGCAGGATGTGCCATACGTGGGACTGGGCGCGGCGGCTCATAGTTATGACTTGCGCACACGCCGCTGGAATCCTTCCGACATCAAGCGATACATGGAGCAAGTGGAGCGGGGCATCTTGCCCTACGAGGAAGAGGTTATCGACGGTGACACCCATTACGATGACATCGTGACTACCGCCCTGCGCACACGCGAGGGTATCGATCTTGACCGGCTCGACGAACAACATCGTGGCTACCTGTTGAGTAATGCCAAGGACTATATTGAAAGAAAACTATTGCGTATCGACGGTCATCACCTAAGCCTCACCCGACAAGGCATCAACATCAGCAATACCATCATGAGCGACCTGATGGACGTGTGAGCATGGTTGTGGGGGGGCCGTGCTGTTTAGTAAAAACTATTTTCTCATTTCCTCCAAGGCATCAAGTCCTCGTTCCTGGTAGATGTGATAGAAATAGGTCTTGATGTCCGCGTCGATGTCGCTCAAACGGCGCTTGCCGGTAACATAAGGCTTGAGCCATATGGACAACAGCGTAGCGGCAATGCCAAGCGCCATGGCGATGAGAAAGTTGGGCAGTTCGCCTTGAACAATCTTTGCATTGATGAAAGCCACCATTACAATGATGGGAACGGCATACAGCAACCAGTCGCCAGCGGTATTGAGCTTGCTCGCGTTGCGCATCTCTTCCTGTAATGTCTGAGGAGCTGCCAGAAGCAAGCTGCCTCTATGTTTCATCCAATAGTCTTCGAACTCTTTTTCCATGTCTTTTCTTGTTTTGCGAGGGAGGTGGCGGAACCCGCCTTTATGTGCTTTCCCCCCCCCCTATGGCTTGTCAATGTGGCATTGTCTTGCTTTTGCCGCTGCACTTGATCACTCTGAGCTTGATGACCTCAGTACGGGCGAAGGAGCGCTCTGCGTATGTCTTGCCGATCTCGGTATAGTCGTGCGAGTATTTGTCGAGAATCATCAGCAATGCCTTCCGGCGTTCATCCTCGCTTAGCCCTGTCTCGGCTTGGCACTCCAAGATTACGCTTTGGTAGGCCGTGGTAAACTTGTCGGGTACAACGTGTGTCGGTCCTACCACACAAAACGACACATGTGTGTTTAGGGCGATGCAACGCAGCTTGCGCCCTTCCTTGGCACAATGGATGTATAATGCATCTTGCCCGTCCCACACATAGTTCACGGGGATGCCGTAAGCCACGGCTTCTTGCTTGGTACCGTCGGTCATTGACAGGACACCATATTCTCCTGTACTCAACAGTTTGCGAGCCTCATCCTCAGAGAGGAGACGGTCTTGGCGACGCACGTCAACATTGTTGTATTCCATGTTTTCAACAGTATATTTAACGTTCTTGTATAGACAAGGGTAAAGTTACTTAAAAACCATCAAAGCACCAAATGTTATGGTGGAAATTTAACTCAACTTGCCGTGAGCATCAGCTCGTTCCCAACGCTTTACGTTCCAGCCTCTCTTGTCCGCCTTTGGGTGTGTCGGAACTTTATGTTAGTTCGTTAAAAACAAAGAGGTGGTGCTTGTTTGTCACCAAAAATGCCTTGCGGCTAACAGTTTGTCATGTGAATTGTTGGCGTTAACAATTAATATTATTACTTTTGCAGCCAAGTTTTGTCACGGCCCTGTTCGTTTCAGGGGTGGCGGAATATTACAAATAACGCATAGTGATATGAAAGTTTTGAAGTTTGGCGGAACATCTGTAGGTTCCGTGAAGAGCATTTTGAGTCTGAAGCACATTGTGGAGAATGAGGCACGGCGGCAACCGATTGTTGTGGTCGTCAGTGCGCTCGGGGGCATCACCGACCAGCTCATCGCCACGGCGCAACAGGCCGTGGCAGGCAATGAGGCCTGGAAAATATCCTTCGAAGAGATGGTGGACCGCCATCACAAGATGATCGACACCATCATCACCAACACCATAGACCGGGAAGACTTGTTCAACAAGGTCGATGCCTTGTTTGAGCAGTTGCGTTCCATTTATTTTGGTGTGTTCCTCATTCGCGACTTGAGCCACAAGTCGCAAGATGCCATTGTGAGTTATGGCGAGCGCCTGAGTTCCAACATCGTGTCCTCGCTGGTGCGCGGTTCGATGTGGATGGACTCACGCGAGTTTATCAAGACCGAATGTTCCCACGGCAAAAACACCCTCGACAGTGTGCTTACGAGCAAGCTGGTGCGCGCCGCCTTTGCCGAGATGCCCCGTGTGACCATCTTACCGGGTTTCATCTCTTGCGACCGCGACACAGGCGAGACGACCAATCTCGGACGTGGCGGTTCCGACTATACCGCTGCCATTATAGCAGCGGCGCTCAACGCTGAGGTGCTCGAGATATGGACGGATGTGGACGGCTTCATGACGGCTGACCCCAAGGTCATCCGCTCTGCTTACACCATCGACGAGCTGAGCTATGTGGAGGCCATGGAACTTTGCAACTTCGGTGCCAAGGTCATTTACCCGCCCACCATCTATCCTGTGTGCATCAAGAACATCCCCATCCGAGTGAAAAACACGTTCAATCCCGAAGGACGAGGCACCATCATCAAGGGAAAGGTGGAAAACGACAGCAAGGCCATCAAGGGTATCTCTTCCATCAAGGGTACAACGCTCATCACCGTGTCAGGACTTTCGATGGTGGGTGTCATCGGTGTGAACCGCCGTATCTTCACCGCCCTGGCAGACCATGGTATCAGCGTGTTTCTCGTGTCACAGGCATCGTCGGAGAACAGCACGTCCATCGGTGTGCGTGACGAGGATGCCGACAAGGCTGTGAGCGTGCTCAACAAGGAGTTTGAGGCTGAGATAGAGGATGGGGCCATGTTCCCCATGCATGCCGAGAGCCAGTTGGCCACCATCGCCATCGTGGGAGAGAACATGAAGCACACGCCGGGCATTGCCGGAAAACTGTTTGGCACGTTGGGGCGAAGTGGCATATCGGTCATCGCCTGCGCCCAGGGCGCCTCAGAGACCAACATCTCTTTTGTGGTCGACTCGCGTTACCTGCGCAAGTCGCTCAATGTCATTCACGATTCATTCTTCCTCTCTGAATACAAGGTGCTCAATCTCTTCATCTGTGGCGTGGGCACCGTGGGAGGCAAACTGATAGAGCAGATCAAGAAACAATATGAGCAGCTGAAAGTGCACAACGGTCTGAAGCTGAACGTGGTGGGCATAGCCAGCAGCAAGAACGCCGTCTTCTCGCGCGACGGTCTGGACCTCAACAACTATCGTGAACAGTTGAAGGCGTCAGAACCCAGCACACCCGAGCAGTTGCGAGACAACATCATCGGCATGAACATCTTCAACTCTGTCTTTGTGGATTGCACGGCCTCCAAAGACATAGCTGCCCTCTATCCCTCCTTCCTGGAGCACAATGTGAGTGTGGTGGCGGCCAACAAGATAGCAGCCAGTTCCAGTTATGAGAACTATGCTTACCTCAAGGAGACTGCCATGCGACGTGGCGTGAAGTTTCTCTTTGAAACCAATGTGGGCGCCGGACTGCCCATCATCGGCACCATCAACGATTTGCGCAACTCAGGCGACAAGATCTTGAAGATCGAGGCTGTGCTGAGTGGAACGCTCAACTTCATCTTCAACGCCATCTCGGCCGAAGTGCCCTTCTCTGAGACCGTGCGCCTGGCCAAGGAGCATGGTTACTCCGAGCCCGATCCACGCGTGGACTTGAGCGGCACAGATGTCATCCGCAAACTGGTCATCCTGACCCGTGAGGCGGGCTATCGGGTGGAACAGGCCGATGTGGAGAAGCATCTCTTTGTGCCAGAAGAGTATTTCAAGGGCTCGCTGGATGAGTTCTGGAAACGCCTGCCCCAGCTCGATGCGGACTTCGAGAAACGACGCCAGCTACTGGAGACCGAGGGTAAACGGTGGCGCTTCGTGGCTACGATGGATGGTGGCAAGACCAGTGTGGAACTGAAAGCCGTGGGCAGCACCCACCCGTTCTATAATCTTGAAGGCAGCAACAACATCATCCTGCTCACCACCGAGCGTTATAAGGATTATCCCATGCAGATCCAGGGATACGGAGCCGGTGCCAGCGTCACGGCAGCCGGTGTGTTTGCCAACATCATGTCAATAGCCAACGTTTAGTGTATGAAGCATATCATCATCTTGGGTGACGGCATGGCAGACCATGCGGTTGCCCGTTTGGGAGGGAAAACTTTGTTACAATATGCCGACACGCCCTATATGGACATGTTGGCGCGTAAGGGCCGCGCAGGCAGGCTGATGACCATTCCCGATGGATTCCTTCCGGGATCGGAGGTGGCCAACAGTACCATCTTGGGTTACGACCAGCGGCAGGTCTACGAAGGGCGCGGCCCGCTTGAGGCGGCCAGCATCGGCTATGACTTGCATCCCGACGACCTTGCCTTGCGCTGCAACATCATCGAACTGGAGAAGGGGGTCATCAAGAACCATCATGGCGGACACCTGAAAACCGCTGAGGCTGAAGTTCTGATCCATTATCTGAATGACAATCTGGGCAACGACCGTGTACGTTTCGTCACAGGCATACAGTATCGACACTTGCTCATCGTGCGCGGAGGTAACAAGCACATCGTGTGCGCGCCACCCCATGATCATCCCAACGAACCGTGGGCTGATCTCTTGGTGAAGCCCGAGGAAGGGTGGGCCGACCGCAGGGATGACAGTCATGGCTGCGCAGATGGCTTGACGGCCCAGCAGACCGCCGACCTGCTCAACGACCTGATCCGTAAGAGCCAGGTGCTGCTCATGGCACATCCCTTCAACCAGGGCCGCGCTGAGAAGGCCAATAGCATCTGGCCGTGGGGTGGGGGCTATCGCCCGTCGATGAAAACCCTGCAGGAGACCTATCCGCAGATTCATACAGGCTCGTGCATCTCGGCTGTTGACCTGATACGTGGCATAGGTAGCTATGCGGGCCTTGACGTGGTGAAGGTGCCTGGAGCCACAGGCTTGGCCGATACCAACTATGAGGGCAAGGCCGAGGCGGCCATAGACGCTTTGCGCAGACAAGACTTTGTGTTTCTCCACCTGGAGGCCAGCGACGAGGCGGGACACGATGGTGACTTGGACTTGAAGTTGCGCACCATCGAGTATCTGGACCACCGCATCGTGGAGCCCATCTATAATGAGGTGAAGACGTGGGACGAGCCGGTCTGCATCGCCGTGATGCCTGACCATCCCACCCCCGTGGAGGTGCGCACACATGTGAAGGAACCTGTGCCGTTCCTCATCTGGCATCCGGGCATAGAGCCTGATGAGGTGCAGGTCTACGACGAGGTGTCGTGCGTAAGCGGTGCCTACGGCCTGCTGCACCTGACTGAGTTTATGAAGAAGTTTATGGAAATAGAATAAAACACGATAACCATGATGTACTATAGTACCAATGGCCATGCACCCCAGGCCACGTTGCGTGAGGCGGTGGAGCGAGGCCTTTCACCCGACAAGGGCTTGTATATGCCCGAACATATACAGACGTTGCCCAAGACTTTCTTTGAGCACATTGACGAGATGACATTCCAAGAAATGGCGTTCGAGGTGGCTCGTGCGTTCTTTGGCGGTGATGTGGACGACGCATCGCTCCGACACATCGTCTATGACACACTTGCCTTTGAGACACCCCTCCAGTTGGTGGGTGATGACATCTACAGCCTGGAGCTCTTCCATGGTCCCACGTTGGCGTTCAAGGACGTTGGCGCGCGCTTCATGGCCCGTCTCCTGCAATATTTCATCGGCAAGGATCGTGAGAGCCAGCCTTCGACATCGGGTGATGTGAACGTGCTGGTGGCCACCAGCGGCGACACGGGATCGGCGGTGGCCAACGGCTTCTTAGGCGTGAAGGGCATCCATGTGTATGTGCTTTACCCCAAGGGTAAGGTGAGCAAAATCCAGGAGAGCCAGTTCACCACGCTGGGACAGAACATCACGGCGCTGGAGGTGGATGGCGTGTTCGACGATTGTCAGGCGCTGGTCAAGCAGGCGTTCATGGATGCGGAACTCAAGGCGCACATGACGCTCACCTCGGCCAACTCCATCAACGTGGCACGCTTCCTGCCGCAGGCGTTCTATTACTTCAACGCTTACGCCCAGCTGAAGCGGCAGCATGCGGTCGCTGATCCGTCCAACCTGGTGGTGTGCGTGCCGAGTGGCAACTTCGGAAACATCACGGCGGGCTTGTTTGCCAAGCGCATGGGCTTGCCAGTAAAGCATTTCGTAGCGGCCAACAATGCCAACGACATTTTCTTCCAATACTTGCAGACGGGTGTCTACAGTCCGCAACCCAGTCGGCAGACACTGGCCAATGCCATGGATGTGGGTGCCCCCAGCAACTTTGCGCGTATCTTGGATCTCTATTCCGGCAGCTGGGCCGACATCAAGGCCGACATCAGCGGTGCTACCTATACCGATGACCTCATCCGCGAGGCCATGCGCCAATGTCATGAGACCACGGGCTATGTGCTCGATCCCCATGGGGCATGCGGATGGCGTGCGCTCAAGGAACAACTGAAGCCCGGCGAGGTGGGCGTGTTCCTGGAGACGGCCCATCCGGCGAAGTTCAAGGAGAAGGTTGACGATATCCTCGGTACCGACATCGCCATTCCCGAGCGCTTGCAGGCGTTCATGCGCGGCAAGAAGCAAAGCGTGGCGATGGCCAATGACTTTGCGGCGTTCAAGTCGTTCCTCATGGCGCAGTAATCTGCTCATCTTGCTTTTTTAGACAAACACAAATGTACCTCCTCTTGCCCTGGGCTGTGACCCCAGGCAGGAGGAGGTACATTTGTGTTGCGACGAGGCGTGCTTGTCTCTTGCCTTACTCAAACGTCAGCAAGGGGTATTCCCTGCCGAACATATCCTTTTTGATAACAGTGGCTAAGTTGAGTGGTTGGCCATCCAGGCTGCATGACAATATCTTGTAGTTGTCGCAATTGCCCGATAGGGTCATCTTCACCATGTGGTTTCTGTCATCCTCGAATAGCTGACGGCTTGTGATTTCGTAGGTTACGTCATACGGCTCTTGCAGTTGTCCGTTCTCATCATAGTAATTGTGTATCTGGCCATCTATGCCAAGCACGATGGCTATCGTGCTGTCATTGGCACCTTCTCCCTCAGCCAGCACTCTTTGGTTGGGTGTGATGGCCTGCTCCATGAAACCCTTGATCGTCACGTGGTAGTCTACGCCTTCGGTGGATTGAAACTTGGCGGCGGGGAAATGGAACACCACATAAATCCTATTGTCACCCTCTTGCCTATATGCATGGTCTTTCCCGACCAACACCTTGATGGGGCCATTCACACCTCGGTTGTAAGAGCGCTCTGTGGTGGAATAGAAATAGCGTTTGTTGCTGAAGGCTTGCTTAACGGAGTCAAGCCGAAAAGTGCACGCCACCTCGGCTACTGTCTTGTTTTCCATGTGCACTTGGTAGGTCATCTTGACACTGTCTTTTCCTATCGAGTCTGTAGGCAAGGCTGGGGTGAATCCCAAATAATAGTTCCCGTTCTCTACGATGAAATGTGTGTTGGCGGGAATGCCGTTTGTAGTGTTGACGCGAAAGTTGGCAAAGTCGTCTTTCACAAGGTCGTGGTTGGCACCATCCGTAAACTCCATCCTCACCTCTTGCACTTTCACCTGTGCGTCCGTGGTGATTTTGTCATCTTCGTCCTGGCTGCAAGAAAGCAAGAGACCAGCCAACATGGCTAACGACCAAGTGGCCTTACTCAATATTCTCATGTTGATTTTCATGATATTTTATTTTTTTTGGTATTGACGTAATCTTTAATAGCTTATAGTCGGGACTGTCAAGTAATTTAACGTCAGTGTACTTTTCCCAAATGACATCAGTGTCTGTTCCGTGTGATCTGTCCGGGTGTGTTCGAGTTACAGCGCTATACGAATTGTAGGAGAAGAGTGGCATGGACGTGTCGTAGCCTGCATTGGAAAACTCCCTGATGTATGTTGTGTCCTTGTAAGATTTCGGAGCATCTTCGTACCTCACGTCAAATTCTTCCGTCTCATTACTGCAACTTGCGCAAAGCGCAATTACGAGTAAAAATAACAGATGCGTTAAATTTTTCATATTTACTTTATGGGTCTATGTTGATTCGTGTGGGTAACGGAAGCTCATACCTCCATTGATAT
>ERZ808246.1776-NODE-1776-length-14683-cov-3.455633_pt1 | contig 14683 bp, 11 predicted proteins | sample MGYA00521083_ERZ808246 | MGnify/ENA primary metagenome ERZ808246 (study PRJEB31516, sample SAMN03275577) | gut metagenome | biome: mammalia-associated habitat; material: feces | host: Papio cynocephalus | place: Kenya | collected 2012-07-07 ...
CACGACCAACAAGAAACCACCACAGAAAACACCCAGCCACCCGACAAGACAGAACGAAAAGACAAGCGAGACGCCCACAGAGAAAAAAACGTGGAAAAAACGCGCACCGCCGAACGAATGGATAATATGTGGATATTATTTTTTTAATTCATAATTCATATCTATTTCATATATAGGAATGGAAATTGTGATTTTATGAAAAATCACAATATATGAAATAGATATAAGAATATTGATTGAAAATAGATATATGAATAAATCATATCCCTATTTTGTCCTCGTAAAATAGGGATAGTTGCTATCCCTTATCGGGTTTTCATCGCTCAAAACGGCATCTGCGCTCCCTGCCGGCTCTTCTACTACCTGCTTTTTCTTATGCTTGTTGTTTCTTTGATATTGTGTGGCGTCCCGTTTCGTCTTTTCGAGCGGCTTATTGCCGCAAATCGCCGTTTCTGTTCGCTTGTCATTGTGTTTTCGACTGTCTGTTTTCGTCTCGTGGATCGTTTTCGTATCGATTCTTGCTGCCCTTGTCGTCTGTTTTCTGGCTGGGTTCGCTTTTCCTGTCGCGTTCCTGATTGTTTTTCCGCTGGGTTCGCTTGTTCGCGGCGGCTTGGCGTATGTTTTCTTCTCGTTTTCCGTCTCGTGTGGGCGTGTTGGTGTGTGGTGTTCCTGCGTGGTTCCCGTGTTCTTTTGTGTTTATCGTGTCAGGTATGGTTGGTTGTCCTTCGTTTGTCTTCTCGTTTTCCGTGTCGAGTTGGCTGGTGGGGGTGGCGGTTTTTTTCGGTTCCGTGTGAAATTATGGGAGGTTTGGCGGGCGTGATTGCGGCTGTTTTGGTGTCCTGTTTATTCGCAGTCGTTTATCGTGTAGTCGATTGTGATGGTGTGTTTCCGTTGATTGTGTAGTTGGCTTCGATGTAGGGGACCGTGATAGATGGTTCGCTTGAGCTGTTTCCATCGAATTGTCATATATGTTTTGTTCTTTGCGTTATATTGATGGGATGTGTTTTCGCTCGCTGCCTTTTCGCTTGTCTTGTTTATGTAGGATCGGGTCGTGGGGGCATTGAAGATGTTTTGTGCCTGCGTTTTCGTTCGTTTTCTTTATTTCGTTTTTTTTTGTTTTTGCTTCGCGGTGGGGCGTTGTGCGGTTGTTTGAGGGCTGTTTCTCGTTTGTTTGCTGTTACCCGTTTGTTTATATCGTTATCGTCTGTTCTTCGCTGTCTGGTGGGGCGACGTGATGGTGGTGTTTTGTATTGTGCGTTTATTGTTTGTTCATCATGTTCTGTTGTTTATTGTGTGTGTCGTTTTACTGCCGTTATGTACCATGCCAGTTGTACGGAAGGTGCGCCCGCAACAGAGCGTTACTTCCACATCACTTACGCATGATACGAGAAAACGGTGAGATGAGGGAACGATGCTCCGAAGCGAGCTATATACGCCTGCTGCAGCCGACAGCGAGGTAAGAAATCCGCCCCGCTCTGCGACACGAAATGGCGAGAAGAAAAACGGGACGAGGCATGAGGGCACGAATCAGCCGCATCGCAATGTATGGAGCTGAGCACATGAGAGAATCCCGGCGTTACTGTGTTCTCCGTTGGTTACTTTCGCTGCCGTTGGGTGATGTGTTTTTTTGTGTTAGAATCTTCGCTTGTGCGTTTCTTTGATAATGGCTTTTGTGAAGGATGGTCTGTTCTTGTCGTCTTTGCTGCCTGTGTTCTGTTGGAGTAAGCGGTCATTTGTGTGGTGTTAAGCGTTTCGTATATGCGTTCGTTCCGCTTGTTCTACACGGTTTTGTGCGAGATGGCGGGGCGAGAAGTTTTTTTCTTGTGGTTGTGTTGTTTTAATAGAATGGGATGTCTTCTGTTTCTTCTGTGTTTTCTGTGGTTGGTTCCTTTGGTTCGTACTCGTCTTTGTTTCTTGCGTTTGCTTTGATGTAGGCGAATAGGGCTCTGCGGAGTTCGTCGTTTTCGATGGCAGGGATCCATTCTGGGACTATATCTGCTACTTGTTCTAATTGGATGAATTCGTTGATTCCGTTCTTGTTGCAGTAGTCTGTCATCTCGTGGAATGCTTTGAGCATCTGTTCAGTGATTTTCTGGTTGTTCATGTCTTCCATGTTTTTTTTTGCTCTCCGTTCTGTTTGTATCGTTGAATTGATATATTTTGATGATATCACATGATGGGGACATGGCGGCTACTAGGAGGTCTTGTTCTTGATTGCTTTTTCTTGTGTCGTTTTTTCTCTTGCTGTGGTATTGGCGCTTTGAGAGGCGATATGAGGTGTTTTTATCATATGTCGGTATTGCTTTCGGGAGTCGGCGATTAGCGTCTTGGATTGTTTTGTTGCGGCGTGTCCATTTGGCATGATATTCTCTGTCTTTCTTCTCGATTGGCTTTGCGGGGGAACTGGGAGATTCTTGGAGGTGCTCGTCTTGTGGTTCGTGTCGTGATGCTGGGTGATAGGCTGGTTGTGTGTTCTGTTTGGTTAATCTTGACGATGTCGTTTCGGTGATATGCGATGTTGTTGGTTATGATGAGAATATTGATTTGCGTTGCTGTCGATGGCGATTTGTGTCAGTTTTCTTATGATGATTCCGTGGATGTCTTTTGCTCGTTGATTCCTTGAATGGATTGATTCGATTGAGTATGGGGGAAGGGAGATTGCAGGTAACAATCGAAAGCGTTTGCTTTGTTTAATCGTTAAATTGTTTGATGATGTCACGGATCTATTGCGTCCTCGTTTCTATGTGCTTCTTATCTTTCATATTTGAAGAATCTGTTAATCCGAGATATATCGAATCGCATAGATTGATTTCCTCAGCGTGTTGATTTTCATTGTTTAATCGAATGAGCCGGTTGGGTGGTGCCGTCTTTTTGCTTATCGTTTCGCTATACGATGAGCGTATGCTTAATGTCTCTTGGTGTTTATGGTATTCGATGTGATTTGTTTCGTGAGCGGTATGTGAACGGTCCCATGTAGGAACGATACCTAGAATATGCATGATGGTTTTGGCATTCTGCGTGGAATACGGTGCTAATTTTTCATTGTTTCGATTCGAAATCGAATCGGATGAATGTGCATAATCATATGTTATCAATCGTTAATAGCGCAGACTGGTGGTGGCTGTCTGTATCGGTAGTTTGAATTGTCGGCATTGGTGAGCTGGCGAATGGGCGAGATGCGCAACGAGGAATCTACGATTTCGCGTTCTGTCCCGTTACGCTTTTCATGTTCGTGTTGCTCGTCTAGTTCGTTCTGGAAGACAATATCATCAAGCGGTTTGTTTTGTTCCTGCTCGATGATTGATTAGAATGCAATGAGATGCTGGTTCGTTTGTTTGCGTATGAGAGAAATCGAGATGCTGTCGTTTTTCCTCTTTTTGCTTATCTCGCAGATGGTCTTGACGTCAGGCAGGAAGTCCTTGAAATTGCAGTGATTGTTGCTCTCGTGCGTTTCCTATTCGATTAGCAGTGTTTCGTGTTTTTATCGGCATATTATTTATCGGTTGTTTTGTCTTGATTTGATTGATTATTCTTGTATGGCAAGATTTCAAGGTCGTTTGCGATGACTGCCCGAAGTGCCATTGCGAGGACGAAATTCCTGTAGGGGGCACGTTTCTTGAGTTTTTTAAAGTCGTCTCCGATGATGAGGCATAGCGATGAGAGATCGGTATCCTTTTCCTCTGACATTGTTACGGATGTGTAGAATCTGGCACCGCATTTGATGAATTCCGGAATGCTCAGCTTATCAGGCGATATCGCGGCTAGTGCGTTCCAATCGATTCGGTTCATAATCGGCTTGACGAAGTCGAGCGCATATTCTGTTGCCGTTCCGATAGACGGTGCTGATGTGCTGCCATCTTTGATATATTTCGAGAACACGTACAGAGACGTGTAGGAGACTTCCCGCCTGAACGAGTAGCGGCGCGTGACGTTCATCGAATCGTTCTCTCGTTTATCGTGGGTCGTGCTCGCTGCAGTCGTGTTCTTCATGTGTCTGCGCCTTTTTCTTTTGGTATCAAATTGCTAACCTGATTATGAGTATATTATTTTGGTTAGCGATTTTTCAATAAGACAATTACCCATTTCAGATGGGAATTGATTCGATGTTCATATCGTTCTTCTCGTTCTTTCTTTTCGTCTTGTCTTGTCGCGTGTCGGGGAGATTTTTTTTTTGCGTTTTTTCATTATTTCTTTTTTGTTTTTGTTGTATCTGATTAGGCGTGGTGCTTTTTGTACCTTGTATTGGTTTTATGTCCGTGTGATGCAGTATGATTTTGTTTTAGGTATTTTTTAGGTATGTATATTCGTTTATCCGTGTTTGCCGATTGCCTCCTCGCCAATCGGCAATAGTCTGTCGTACATGGTAGGTCTTACTCTTTTCGCTTCTCTCCCTGTTCGTTCCGGGACGGTTCGTCGGGCCGTGTTTGTCGGTGTCTGGACCCGTCGTGTGCTTTTGTTCTGCTGTTTGTCGGTTTTCTGGTTTGGCATCCTGTTGCTGTCTGCTTTATTTCCCGATTGGTTCTCTGATGTGGCGGAGAACGATATGGGTTGGAGCGTTCGTTTTTCCGTTTGCCCGTTTTATCTATAGGCGTGTCGAGGGGCGTGGTGCTTTGGGAGCGATTCGTATGGTAGCTGCAGTGATTATCGGGATTCTTTTTAGAATCTCGTTGTTAGTTATGTCATTAGATATGTTTCTGTAACGTTTTTCATGTCATTGAAAATGTCATTAGATTTGTCGTTAGTTATGTCATTAGGAATGTTGAACGATTAGCATGGTGACGCGGGCATATTCTCGGCATCGTTCGTCGTCTTGTTTTTCTTCGGAATCGGGCAATGGAATCGGGATGATTTTCTCATCGCTTTATATCGGCGTCTGTCATTTGTTTCCGCGTCTTGTTGTTGCTCTCGTTCCGGTCATGCCGTAATGCGTTGAAACTATCTCATATGGCTTGGTGCCGTGTTACCGCTTTTTGCTTTTCGATGATCGAGTGTTCTGTTCTGCTGCATCGATTGTGCATCAAGCCATTCATTACCTTTTAATCATCAGGAATGTGAGGTATAGCCGATGTCAAGAAATATTCCGGGGGGGGGGATCTCCTCGCAATCTGATTAGCAGGATCGTCGCATCGATGGCGCTTGCCATATGGATCACCGCGATTGTAGCGCCTATTGGTCGGGACTGCAGCGCATATGCGGCTGACTCCGCCACTTCAACGGTGCCAGATGACAATGTAACGTTCTCGATACCTACGACGATACCGTTCGCAATCAAGGCAGACGGCTCGACCATCTCCCCGACCGACTGGAAGATGTCTGTCGGTTCTGGTTCGCCACACGTAAAGATAAGCGGATTCAACGTGACAGGCTTCCCGACTGGCGTATCGATAAGCGGGGAGAGCGACACGTGCTCGACTTGGTCACACAAAGGGACAGATGCGGTAGATGGAAAATTTCTCTTTGATAGCACGAATGGCGGAATAGTGCAATCAACGGGTGGAAGTGATGACGACCCGATTTGCTGGGCGTATGGGCCGAAACGTCTTGGTTATAACAAGGTCGATTGGGTTCTTGGCGGTATCAGCTCGAATCGTGAGCTTCTCAATAAGGCGGTAAGCGGCCGAACTGTCATAGGGACGGTATCGATAACGGTTAGTGCCGTATACGATCAAGCGTTCGCAATAATATCCGATGACGGGCAGATGAGGTTCTACAAGAGGTATCGCATCCCGTCAATCGGTGAGGAATACGATGGCGTCACTGTCAAGCACGTCTATGCAGGATTAGATGGGCTTAGAGTCGATACAGTGGCACAGAAGGACTATTGGGGCACGACAGACGCCCCGTGGGTCGGGGAGCTTGACGAGCCGAAAAGCGTGAAGATTATGGATGATGGGATTGCTTTTCGTAGCATGGCTTATATGTTTCAGCACATGACGAATGTGAAGACTATCGACTTGACTGGACTGGAAGCTCCGTTAGATATTTCGAGTGGATTGTTCCATACATTTGAGGGTGATAAATCGCTTGATTCTGTTATCTTCCCTCAAGCGTTTAGTGGTTATCGATTGGGAAATCTTGATTATTCGTTCGATGGGTGTTCGTCGATTGTTGAGATTGATTTAAGCAAATTCGATTTCAGTAGTGTTTATGTTATTAGTGGAGCGTTTCATAATTGCTCGTCATTAAGAAGAATAATCGATGTCGAGAAAATATGCTCATCAAAGACATATAGATTCGAACGATGTTTTGAGGGATGTTCTTCGTTGGAATCGCTCGATTTATCAGGATGGGATACAAGTAGCGTAGTAGCTTATGATAAGAGAGATAATCATGCTGCAGTTGTTACTTGCCCATCTGCTGCGTTATTCGCTGGATGTATTAAGTTGCGAGTATTGAAGCTTGGGAAACTATTTGCGTTCTATTGCAATCATGGGAATGATATTGCAAATAGTGTTTATCCTCCTGCTCCTTCATCTGAATATATCGATGGGGCTGACGGTTATTGGTATGCGGAATCTGACGGTACCAAATATAATCCTGTTGATATTCCATCGGAAAAGGCAGACACGTATTATGCGGTTAAGCCGATGGCTTTTGCTGTTTATTCGTCTGATGATGAATCGTTAAATTACTATCGTCGTGCCGGTCGCCCCGTTGTCGGCGATACGTGGGGCGGAAAGAATATTGATGGTGTTTATAGCGATTTCGAGGATAAGGCATATCGAACGACTTCATCTACGAATAACGATATTGAAACGATGACAACGCCGTGGGCTGATATACATAATGATGTTAAATCCGTATCTGTTATAGATGACGGGATTAAACCTATATCGATTGCTTATTGGTTTCAGTTCTTTAGGAATTGCATTTCATTCGATTTAAACAAACTTGATTTATCGAATTGTACGAGCATCCAACACACATTTGCATATTGCTATGCTGCTGCTGATATGAAAGTTAATGAGTGGAACACGTCAAAAATAGAAAATCTTGATAGCACTTTTAAATATATGTTCGCAATCGAATCGATAGATTTATCAGGTTGGGACACATCATCATGCAATAATATGCATGAGATGTTCATGAATGATTATAAGTTGTCGAAAATCGTTTTAGGGTGTAGCTGGCACACATCTCATGTTACTGATTTCGTGGAGATGTTTTTAGCCTGTTCCCAGCTCGTCTTGGATTGCTCCAGATGGGACGTTTCAAATACAAATTATCAGCAGTTCACTGATCCTGCACAGCTTGGGAAGCGTGGTAATTCCGCTTTTTGCGATGGGGTGCATGGCGTGATTAAGCCTGAACCGTGGCAGGAAACGACTTTCGCGATATATTCATCCGATGATAACTCCTTGGATTTCTATAAGCGCGAGCGTCGCTTGATTCCGACTAACGGGTCAACGTTTAATGATAAGACCGTTTCGTCAGTCTATACGGGAATCGATGAGACGGTCTATTCGTTGGATTATTCTGGGAATTATTCTGATTGGACTACTGATTGCCCATGGTTCGATGTTAGAAAATCCATCAAATCTGTTCATGTTGTGGATTCGATTAAGCCGGTGTCTATTGGACTTTGGTTCTTCCAGTTCATGAATTGCTCATATGTCGATGTATCTAACATTGATACGTCTCGTTGCGTGTCCATGTATTATACGTTCTCGTCGCTAGGCGGGCATGGGGATTTGACTCTCATCGGATTAGATAAATGGGACACGTCCAATGTGAAGCGCCTCGACGCCGTGTTTAATGGAGTTCAATTGAGGGAAATCCCTGGGATATCGAATTGGGACACGAGCAGCGTCACGTCTTTTGTCGATGCGTTTTACAATTGCTTCGCGCTTGAGCGGTTAGATATAAGCGGTTGGTCGGACGAATCGATTTCATCTAACCAGCCATTGCTTGATTCAGATAATACAAGTCGATATGTTAACATCAAATCAATCAGAATCGGTAAGAAGTGGACGCATCCGATGAATATATTCGCAAACTCCGTAGTGATGCAGATTCCGTTGGAGGATGGGAAGTGGTATTCGCTGTCAGATGGGAGTTCATATTCACCTGCTGATATACCGGCGGGGAGAAACGATACGTATTACGTGTCGAAAGAGTTAAGAGATGAAGCTGCTTCAGCAGCGTAAAAGAATTCTGTTTATATGCGAATGTAAAAAGCCGCTGGAAATGTTTCGTTTCCTGCGGCTTGTTTTTTTTTGGTATGTTAAATAAGTGGTTGTGTTTTGTATATATTTTTAATAAAACAGCATGTAATTAAGTTGTTATCAATAATTTCCAACCAGAAATTTAACATACCCTTTTTGTGGCTCATTATGTATTTGTGAGATTACTTGTTGCGTTTGCGTGTAATTGCGTATGTGGCTGAGACGGTTGCTATGATTGCTATAGCGGCTGTTGCTGTTTGCTCGATACCTGTTTGTACGAGTTCCGGCGAGGTTGTGTATCTGTTGTAGTTATTGTTGCCGGTGGCGTGTTCACGAGCTTGATGAGAAGTGTGTATTCGGTATCTGGGAATTCTTGATTTGTGTAGATGTAGCTCAATGAGCGTTCGTTTTCCTGCGAATCTGATAACGCATCATTGATTCCAGTCTCCGATGTTTTTGTCCATCCTTGTGGGGTGTTGCCTATGTTAATGGCGTTTTTTATATCTGCGTTTTGAAGGCTATTGAAGTCTGCCTGCGTCATCGATGTGTGAATAGTTGCCAATCCTGTTGCATCATTTTGTGCCAATTGGTTCTTGTAGTATGCATCGAAAACTACTTCGCAGTCTTTGTATGATATTTTTGTGTTTGCGAATAAATCACCTGGTTTAACCCAGTTGATTGTTGCTGTGGTTCCATTGAATGTCGTTGTGTATTGCGTTGCTTTGACGGTTTGACCGTCGACGATGATTGTTGTCTCTTTCGCAGTATCTATGAATGGGACTATTGTTTTAGTGCTTCCTAGTTTCTTGAATGTTAAATCGACTTTGCTTGGTGCTTCTGTCGATAGGAATATAGGTGTCTTGTCGCCGACTTGGAATGTCTTCTCGCCGTTGATCTCGATTGATACGATCAAATCATCGTTTGAATACGTGACGATTTGCTGCTGATTCGCATTGCTTCCGTCTGCGTGTGCGGTAATTGGCAATGCGGTTATGATTCCAAGCCCCGCAATAATTACAGCGATTGTACCGATTTTTGCGATTCTGTTCATATAGCCTCCGTTTATGTGATAGAACATTGATATTTAGTTTAGATTAATGTTACATATCGTATATATATATATATATATATATATCTTTTGATTATTCATTTCTGCTCGTTCACGCTACATGCGATATCGAGCCGGTTGTCTTCGCGTCGACGGTCTTCTCGTTCATTAGTCAAGGCATCGTTATGTGAACTGATGAACGAGTCACGGTATGATTCTGGTGACGAGTCGCCTTTTATAAGGGAAAACCCATGGTTTTAATCATGGGACGGTAGGAAGCTCAAGAGCTTCAGTCTTTGGTAATTCATGCGCCAAATCTTCTTGTTTATCGACTTGTTTGATCGTATCGTGGATCGTTCGTCGCATTATATTTGCTTTGCGATTGCCTCAAAGAATAGACGTGGATGGAATGAGCAACAATGATGATTTCATTATCGAGTGCTATAGCCGATATGTACATTGTGATATTGATTGTTACTTGTCGCTTATTATACAGCCAGTCTCACGAGGATATGAGTGTTCTGAAGAGAGAACAGAATGTGCGTATTGATGCAATGATTGCTCGGAATGCATAAAGAAGCTATTATTCACTAATTGGAATACATAAAAACGTCTTCGATGCCGATGTCGATACATAACGATGAGCGAATGCGAAAAGAATATCGGCTCGTTCCTCGTGTCGGTTGGAACGGGTCGATATTATACGAATCGATATTCGATTCGATCGGACGATAAGATATGCGGAACGAAAAGTCGTGCTTATACTGTTGTTATTTCCCCGCATCCTGTGTTGATGAGGTTGATTGCCTCTGATAGAGCCTCGTTTTCATCGCTGCCGTCGCAAGTGATTTCCAGTTCCGCACCATGGTTAATGTCTGCTGCGAGAATATCGTTGATTGATTTTCCGTTAATGCGTTGACCGTTTGCGGTAATCTGAATTTTGCTTGCGTAACGCTTCATGGCATATGTGAATACGTCTGCTGGGCGAAAATGGAATCCGCGGCTGTTGATGACGATTGCGTTCGATTTAATCATATTAAGAGCCTTGTCCCATTCGCGGATGATTAATTGGTCATCGGATCACCGAGACCGGATTCAATCATATCGATGGCCATGTTCAGGGCTTCCTGTTCATCTTTGCCATCGCAGGTGATTGTAACCTCGGTCCCCTTATGAAGACCTGCCGCCATGAGTGCCATCGGTGATTTACCGTTGATCGTCGTCTCGCCTGCTGTGACGGTGATGTTGCACTCATCGAACTTTCCCATTGCAGCGGCGAAGTTGCCAGCAGGACGCATATGAAGACCTTGCGGGTTGATGAGGGTTGCGGTTGCGGAAACCATAATATGAACCAATTCCTTCTTTTATAGATGACGTGATGATAGGAATATCGTATATTAATTATCATCACTGTTGCTATTACCGATTAGATTAGTTTAATCATTGATATTCGTCAATACAAGCCGAGCTCTCACATCAGATTTTCTGAATTAGCATATCTTCAACACAAAACAAATGCATATTCATCATACATACGTACATGCTGCAATGCTCGATCTATATGGCGAATATATCCGTATATAAGGCATTCCGCTACCGTTATAAGGCGATTTACGACGCACAATCCATACGCCCAATCGCTACTAACAGCATCATTAAAACGGCTTAAAACGGCTCTCGACCGCCCACACGGGCATATAAAACCGCATATCTCCTCACTTGAATTAATATAGGAACCGCGTTCCATCCTCCTCACCACTTCCCGTCCCCCGAATAGATAGGCGGAGAGAATGGAACGCAAAACACCTTGGATTCTCATCGTATCTAATCCATATACGTGAGAACCGACATCACGAAATCGAAATCGGGTACTCGCTCGTTACGTTACCGTACTTGTCATAGAAAGCCTTCAAAGCGGTGTAAGCCCTCTTCTTCGCCTCGGTTTTCTTGTCGCCACCCGACCCGAAACGCGAGAAGTTCCCGACAAGCAGCTTGGTGATTCCCGTCCCGTCGTCAGATATTCCGGAATGTTTGGAAAATGCCTCTGACATGAGGGCGATCGTGCCATTGCGGTCGAGGTAACACGATTCGATGATGTCCGCCAGCTCCCTATCCATTGAATCTGACAACGTGTGCAACCATGCGTCACGCTCCTGCTCCCCGTTTCCTTCATCGACGGACTGGTCGATGACCGAATTTGTGATCCTATGCAGGAACTCATTGATTAAATCGCACTTGTCGCGTAGAGCAGACGAGGCACGAACTTGACGCAACGTGCTGTCGATGAATTCGTCGCCGAGATTCCCGTTTTTCCTGCGTCGCTCCTCCACGAGATTTAGGATGTAGTCGACGTTGATATCGATTGATTTGATAAGCTCCGTCTCGAACACGACGTCATCAACAATCGATTCCTTCTCACCGTCAGACGACTGCCGCATATCAGCATGCAGGTCAAGATAACGCCCTTTGTAATCCTGGAACATGCGGGCGTTTAACGGGTTGTCAACCGACACGGCGAACGAGGAGAACTCATCGAACGACTCAAGAATGTTCAACAAACGAAGAATATTCGAGAACAGGTTAATGAATTCCCGCTTCGCCCTCTCCCCGACCAACGGAGAGCCGATCGGGTAGTCGTTGATGAGCCTTTGCGTCTTGCTGATATAATCCTGCAGGTATTCCTCGTATGGCTTGAGCAGCACCTTCCCATTGGCTCTCTCATCGCCGAATGTGTTGAAGGCATCGTTGACGATGTCCTCTGTGGTTTGGAACGAGATGATGTTGCCATATGATTTGAGGTCGTTGATTGTCCTATTCGTGCGGCTTATCGCTTGGATGAGCCCATGCTGCTTGAGCTGCTTATCGAGAAACATCGTGTTGAGGAGTTTGGCGTCGAACCCGGTGAGGAACATGTTGACAACGATGAGAAGGTCGAGCGTCTCCTCTTGCGGCATGAAGCTACCGTTGTCGCCATCGCCGCGCAAGCGACGTGAGACGTCCTTGTAATAATTGTCGAACCCGTCACCGTCAAGTGAGTATGTCGTTGCGAACATCTCATTGTAGTCATCGATTGCCATCTGCATGAAGTCGCGGTCGCTCTTGTTCATGAGCGATGAATCGATATCCTCATCGTCGATGAAACTGCCGTCGTCGTATCCCTTGTTCGGCGTATCGGAGTAGATGATTCCGATGTTGAGTTTCTTATTTGCATTCTTGCACATCTGCTTGAGAACCGTGTAGTATGTCTTCGCCATCGAAATCGATTGACAGGCAAGCATGGCACTGAAACCATTTCGAGCCGTCATGCCGTTATCGCTGACGATTCTCTTCTTCCTCATCGTCTTCTGGTCGAAGTGATTTATGATATATCGGCTGTTGTTCCTGATGCGCTCTGGATTATTGAGAACGGACGCGGTGTCGATTCCTTGGACTTTCTCGCTTGATTTCTTCCCGTGCGGCTTTTCGGCGATTGTACCGATGAAGTCGAATCGGAACGGCAGGACGTTCTTATCGTCGATTGCGTTCGATACCGTATATCTATGGAGGAGACTACCGAAAAGCTGCTCCGTCGTGCGTCTCGTCGGGTCGCCAGACGATTGGGCATTCTCAGTAAAAATCGGGGTACCGGTGAATCCGAACATGATGCTGTTCTTGAACTTATCCTCGATGAGCTTGTGCATGGTACCGCACTGGGAACGGTGACACTCATCGAACACGAACGCATATCGTTTGCCCATAACGTCTCGATTGAGACGCTTGCCCTTGATGTATGAAGCGTACTTCTGAATCGTCGTGACGATGATTCTGTCCTCTACGGAATCGCTTTCAAGCTGCCGCGCCAGCGTCAATGTGTTGATTGTCGCATTGACGGAACCCTCTTGGAACTTGTTGAACTCTCTCGTCGTCTGATAATCGAGATCCTTTCGGTCGACGATGAATACCATCTTATCGATACCGTCGCAATAATCGGCGATAACCTGCGAAAGCTTGAATGCGGTAAGGGTTTTACCAGAGCCAGTCGCATGCCAGATAAAACCTCCGGCAAGCTTATCCCAATCACCGGAATTGATGACGGCTTTGACGCGCTCCAATGACTTCTCGACGGCACAAATCTGATAGGGACGCATCACAACGAAACGCCCATTCTTCATGAGAACACAATACCTCGTGAGAATCATCTTCAACGACACAGGCGAGAGAAACGTTTCCGCAAACGCAGTAATATCCTTGATGATATTGTTAGAGGAATCGCTCCAATGATTGGTACCCTTGAAGCTCCCATTACGCCTAGAACGGCTATTGCTCGTCTTATCCAACCGAACCGTATTCGGATAATAACGCGTATCGGTACCGTTACTGATAACGAATATCTGAACGAAATCAAACAACCCCATGCCAGACGAAAAGCTCTCACTCTGGTAGCGATCGATTTGATTGAACGCCTCGCGAATCGGAACGCCGCGCCTCTTCAGCTCAATCTGCACGGACGGGATACCGTTCATCAAAATCGTCACATCATAACGATTCCGACGCTTCCCGGACTCCGCCCTATACTGATGAATCACCTGAAGCGTGTTCCTCATCGGATTTACGTCATCAACAAGCCTGATATTAACGCACTCACCGTCATCCGTCTTGAACGACACGACATGCTCTTGCTGCATGAGCTTCGTCTTACGGAGCACATCGCCGGGCGTCGTGGAAATGCACTCCTTGACGAATCGAACCCATTCATCATCCGTGAATGAGAACCCATTAAGCGATTCAAGCTGCAACCGCATGTTCGCAATAAGACTGTCCTCGTCATTAATTGATTCCTCAAATTTTATTCCCTCCGCATCGAGACGATGAAGAAGATCCTTTTCCATATCAGATTCCGACTGATAACCGGCATCGTCACGCTCCACGGCAGGGGCAGACGAAACAACCGTCGGACTAGAAGGAAGCAAAATCTTCTTGCCGGAATCATAATCACGCTCGATTGGATTCTCAAGAATACCATTGTTTGTATATTGCTGTACGCTCATATCTGCCAGTATCCCGTTTCGTCTTTCTTCTCGCATATAGTGAGCCGACAAAATATGCCGACGTATAAAGCTTTACATCTGCTTTTATCATATAATATATACCATAATCGATACGGTATTCATATTAGATATTCATATAAATCACACATTTAAGCACTATCCATAGTACATAAAGATTGACGATAAATCGAGATAATACACAGACAAAAACCGTGCTCTACTATCGTCCTCCGATATCAACTACAATAAGTACCATACAAAACATGACTAATCGATACGATATTCGAACAAGAACCTTACGGAATCCGGAAAGCCCATGGTTTTAATCATGGGATGAAAGCGCGGCATCGCATAACTTTATGTTAGCTTATTGCGGTTTCTATATGTGTTTTATCTTAATGTATGCTATGAGAATATTTTTTTTGGTGGAGTGTCTGTTTTTT
>ERZ808246.1777-NODE-1777-length-14679-cov-18.269215_pt1 | contig 14679 bp, 9 predicted proteins | sample MGYA00521083_ERZ808246 | MGnify/ENA primary metagenome ERZ808246 (study PRJEB31516, sample SAMN03275577) | gut metagenome | biome: mammalia-associated habitat; material: feces | host: Papio cynocephalus | place: Kenya | collected 2012-07-07 ...
CGGAACCGAGTTTACTCGAGCCGGCAATGACGGGCCAAGGTTACCTTCGGGGATTGCGCCTCAGGCGTGACGATGGATCTCTGAACCGGTGCGGATCTCAAATCTTATTCGTTTAAGGTTTCAGACAAGCGACTAACGGCTTTTTTATCATTCCACGATCGGTCTGTTTCCGGAAGAGGAGACGGCCGGTCGCTTTTTATGTCCGGAAGTCATTGGGAACAACTGCCTTGCCGTTGGTTTGCCTTTGGAAGGTATGGAATTGAACACTTTAACATTATTGATATTATGTTGTTGTTTTTTATAGGAGTCCTGATCGGTGCTATAATCGCACTGGCGGCTTACATAATCATTCAGAGAATAGTTCTGAAAGGACAGAAGAACGAGATCATCGCCAAGGCCGAGATCGAGGCCGAGGGGATCAAGAAGGACAAGATCCATCAGGCGAAGGAGAAGTTCCTTCAGCTCAAGAGCGAGCACGAGCAGTACATCAACGAGAAGAACAGCCAGCTCAAGGATGCCGAGAACCGCATCAAGCAGAAGGAAAATACGTTGAATCAGCAGAACTCGGAACTTCAGAGGAAGATGCGTGACGCGGACAACGCCAAGTCAAGTTTTCAGGCCCAGCAGGAGGCTCTTGCGAAAAAGACTGAGGAATATGAAAGGCTGAGTGCCCAGGCCAACAAGCAGCTTGAGACCATCGCCGGGATGAGCGCGCAGGACGCCAAGAATGTGCTGATGGAGAACATGAAGGCCGAGGCGAGGACCGAGGCTCAGGCCTACATCAACGACACGATGGACGAGGCGCGTCTGAACGCTACCAAGGAGGCCAAGAGGATTGTCATCAACACCATCCAGAGAACGGCGACAGAGACAGCCATAGAGAACGCCGTGACGACATTCCCGATAGATAACGACGAGATCAAGGGGCGCATCATCGGACGTGAGGGCCGTAACATCCGTGCCTTGGAGGCCGCGACGGGAGTCGAGATCGTGGTTGATGACACTCCGGACGCGATCCTCCTTTCCGCTTTCGATCCTGTCCGCAGGGAAGTTGCAAGGCTCGCCCTTCATCAGCTCGTCGTTGACGGGCGCATCCACCCGGCCCGCATCGAGGAAGTGGTCGCCAAGGTCCAGAAACAACTTGAGGATGAGATTCTTGAAACAGGTAAGAGGACCTGCATAGATCTTGGAATCCATGGCTTGAACATTGAGCTTGTCAAGATGATCGGCCGAATGAAGTACCGTTCTTCCTACGGGCAGAACCTTCTTCAGCACTCTCGTGAGGTTGCTAACATCTGCGCTATCATGGCTGCCGAATTGGGACTTAATCCTAAACTTGCCAAAAGAGCCGGTCTTCTTCACGACATCGGTAAGGTTTCCGAGGAGGAGCCTGAACTTCCTCACGCATTGCTTGGTATGAAATTGGCCGAGCAGTACAAAGAGAAGCCTGAAATCTGCAACGCCATCGGAGCACACCACGAAGAGATTGAGATGACTTCCATCATTTCTCCTATTGTGATGATAGGTGACGCAATCTCCGGAGCTCGCCCTGGTGCACGTCGGGAGGTTATTGAGTCTTACATCAAGAGGCTCAAGGGCATGGAAGACCTTGCGGCATCTTATCCAGGAGTGACCAAGAGTTATGCAATCCAGGCAGGTCGTGAACTTCGTGTGATTGTAGGAGCTGAGGAAGTCAGTGATGATCAGGCAGGAAGGCTCTCAGCTGACATCGCTCAGAAGATCCAGGAGGAGATGACTTATCCGGGACAGGTCAAGATCACGGTGATTAGGGAGACCCGTTCTGTTGCTTACGCAAAATAATAATCTACGAATATAACGGCAAAAATGTTTTGACGCTATGACACATACTTTTAAGAAAGCTATGGCATTGGTGGCTGCACTCCTAACATGGAGTGTGGCCTCTTTTGCTCAGGCACCTGAGGCAACCGCTAAGTGGTCAGTCTCTAGCAAGCAGATTACCAATGATGTCTTTGAACTGACGTTCACGGCAAGCATCGAAGATGGCTGGCACATCTACACAATTGATCATGAGTATAATCCTATTGTCATTGACTTTACGCCCGCTCCTGAATATTCCTTGGATGGTACTTTGGTTCAAGTGACAGAGCCTTCCGATTATAAAGGAGAAAAAGTGTTCTTTGATTTCGTAAAGCTTACTCAAAAGGTTAAGTTAATATCCTCGGAGGCAACAGTTTCCGGTGAAGTCTCATGGAGTGGATGCAACAACCAGTTCTGCGCTGCTCCTGAATCATGGGCGTTTTCCGTGCCGCTAAAGCAGGAGGCTTCTGCAGTGGCAGAGGTTGCCAAAGAGGTTGACAAGCCGTCTGAGACAATCGCCCCTGATGAGACCAAGAGCGAAGGTTCACTTTGGGCTCTGATTATCGAAGCGATTCTTTGGGGCTTTGCCATGCTGATGACTCCGTGCGTGTTCCCGATGGTTCCGATGACGGTGTCGTTCTTCATGAAGCAGTCCACGACAGCGGCTGAAGGGCGTTTCAAGGCTTTCATCTACGGGCTGTTCATCGTACTTCTTTACACAGTTCCGATCAGTCTGATCATAGGTTTGACATGGATCATCGGAGGAAACACTGTAACTGCTGACATATTCAATTGGCTTGCCACGCATTGGCTTCCGAACCTGATATTCTTCATCGTCTTCATGGTGTTCGCTGCTTCTTTCTTCGGAGCATTTGAGATTGAACTGCCGTCCAGCCTTGCCAACAAGAGTGACGCGAAGTCTGGCACCAAAGGACTTGGGGGAATATTCTTCATGGCTCTGACCCTCGTGTTGGTGTCATTTTCTTGCACGGGTCCTATTGTCGGAACGGTGCTGATCAAGTCCACGCAGGGGGAGTTTTGGACACCGATGGTCACAATGTTAGCGTTCTCTGTAGCCTTCGCCCTTCCGTTCACAATCCTGGCAATGTTCCCGTCACTTCTGAAGAAGATGAAAGGTAAGTCCGGCTCGTGGCTGAACAGCGTGAAGGTCGTCTTGGGCTTCATCGAGGTGGCACTTGGCTTTAAGTTCCTCAGCGTTGCTGACCAGACATATCACTGGGGACTGCTTGACAGGGAGGTCTATCTGGGAATATGGATCGTCACATTCTCACTTCTCGGATTCTACCTTCTAGGTAAGCTACGCTTCAAGAATGACGATCCTGTGGAGCATGTCTCAGTGCCAAGGCTCGGCCTAGCGATTGCCGTGTTCACATTCGTGGTCTATATGATTCCGGGAATGTGGGGTGCTCCGCTTAAGGCTTTGTCAGGGTACCTTCCTCCAATGGAGACTCAGGATTTCGTGGTTTATAACTATGCCGATTCACCGGCCAGTCCGGTCGCTTCGACTGGCTCAGCGACCACCGAAACGGCTGACCATACCGGCACTTCGACAGGCTCAGTGGCCGGAGCCTCCACTTACGGCCAGAAATACGACCTAAAGATGCCCCTAGGTTTGACTGGTTACTTCACTCTTGATGAAGGCCTTGCTGCTGCCAAAGCTCAAGGCAAGCCTGTCTTCGTGGACATCACTGGCCATGGCTGCGTCAACTGCCGCGAGATGGAGCAGCGCGTCTGGAGCGATCCGAGAGTGCTGGATATTCTTAGAAATGAATATGTTCTCGTGGCCCTCTATGTGGATGACAAGAGCAAACTAGAAGAGTCAGACTGGCTTACAACACCGGAAGGCAAGACCCTGAAAGAGATTGGCCGTGTCAACTCTTACATCGCCCGTACCCGTTTCGGAGTCAACGCCCAACCGAACTACGCCCTTTTGGACGCAGACGGCAACCAGCTAGTCCCAGTACGTGGCTACAACCTTTCCATCGAAGGCTTCATAGACTTCCTGAACTCCGGCCTTAAGAAATAGTCGTGGCGCTTAATGTCTTGTTATATAATAAGGAATAATGAAAGCAAGAATTTTGTGCCTATATGCCATCGCTACGTACCTTTGTTCTTGTGGAACAGCGAAGAATAGCGTAGTCGATCTGTCAAAATATCCCAATAGGGCAGAGATGATTGTAGCGCAGATGCACGACCCTCATTCCAAATATGTTGTGGTGGCCTGCCACAGAGGCGACTGGCGCAACTATCCGGAAAATTCCATCCCTGCCATAGAGTCCATCATCAGGATGGGGGCAGACATCATGGAACTTGATCTCAAACTCACCAAGGATAGTGTGCTGGTTCTTTCCCATGACAAGACGATTGACCGTTGCACGACCGGCAAAGGTCTCGTGAGCGACTACACTTTGGATGAATTAAAGAAATTCCGCCTGAAACGAGCCCACGGTGTAGCTACCGACTCCTTGCACATTTGTACGCTCCGCGAGGCTTTGGAATGCTGCAAGGATCGCATCTGCGTGAATGTGGATCAGGGCTATGAATATTATGATTTGGTCCTCGCCCTGACAGAGGAACTTGGAGTAACCGACCAGATCCTAATCAAAGGCAACAAGCCGCTCGCCGAGGTCAAGGCCAAATTGGCCGCCCACGAGCATAACATGATGTACATGCCGATAGTGAACTTTCAGAAAGGAGGCGCGAAGCTGTTCAATGAATATATGAGCACAGGCACCGTGCCTCTTGCCTACGAAATCTGTTGGAACAAGATGACCCCGGAGGTCAAGGACTGTTTCAAGAAGATTCTAGACTCTGGCTCAAAACTTTGGATCAACACCATCTGGGGAAGCCTCTGTGGCTATCTTGACGATGACAAGGCCTTCGACAGCGGTGATCCGGCAACGGTTTATGATCAGATCATCAGCTATGGTGCGTCTCTTATCCAGACAGATCGCCCTGAGCAGTTGCTTGGGTACCTTCGCAGTAGGGGATTGCATGATTAGTGTTTGATTGTCATAATATTCATGAATAATGGCTTCATTTCTTGATTTTTCAGAGTTAGTGAACCATGAACGGCTCCGGAGCAACCCTTGGCATCTTCGTAGTCGCATCATACCATGCGGCAGGATTGCAGAACATCGTCTCAGGACTCCTTCTGGACAACAACACCGTTGAGGTTGTGAACAAGCTTGGTGAGACCGTGACGAAACACGATTTTACCTACGTAAGCTGGTTCTGGCTCGGTGCCGCAGTGATTTCCTTCCTCCTTCCGATGCTCAACTGGCACCGCAAGCAGCAGGAGATATAATCGGATTAGTGTTCAGGCGGAGTCTTGAGCGATCGCTGTCTGCCAGTCATGATTATTCAAAATACTGTCATATCTGTGCCTAGGGCTTGAACTCTCGACAATTTGAGTTAATTTTGCCGTGTTATGAACAACGGACTTATAATTCTAGACTTTGACGGTACCCTTTGTGATACCAGAAAAACCATCGTCAGGACCCTTCAGATGACGATGGAGAAACTTTGTCTGCCTGTGGCTGATGAATATTCCTGTGCAGCGACAATCGGACTCCCTTTGAGTGAAAGTTTTAAAGCACTTTTCTCATCGTTGACGGATGATCAGGCTAAAGAATGTGCCGAGGCTTATAGGGAAATATTCGAGGAGAACAAGAAACTGCTTGTTCCAAAGGTTTTCCCTAATGTCCCTGAGACTTTGAAAGAACTCCGCGCAAGAGGTTTCGTGCTGACAATCGCCTCCTCCCGCTCCAATCATTCGCTTTTGGATTTTGTCAGGACTTTCGGTTTCGACGAGGAAATATCCCTCGTTCTTGGTGCAGATGACGTGAAGAAAGCCAAGCCGGATCCTGAGCCGGTCCTCCTGACCCTGAAGAAGTTGGGTGGTAGCGCATCGAGAACCTTGGTTGTCGGTGACATGTCTTTTGACATCCTTATGGGCCGCGGTGCCGGTGCCAAAACCTGTGGTGTCACCTATGGCAATTCCACTCGCGAGGAGCTTCAGACCTATGGTGCGGACTACATCATTGATGATTTTGCTAATCTATTGGATTTGAATTGGCTATAGTTTAGATTGGGCATTTTTGCCTAAGAGGTCAACAAAAAAAAAGAAAAACCAAAATTTTGCACGGTGGACCAAAATTTTGGTTTTTATTTTTCGCTGCCTTGTGCATGAATAGGTAGGTCACTTCGTCACTTCAGCACTTCGGCAGGCTCAGTGACCGTCCTAATGGTTCGACAAGCTCACCAACCGGACGGTTACGAGTCCTCCGAGCCATGCTCTTTGGTCGCTGAGCCAGTCGAAGCGACATGCCAAGAAATTTTTTAGCCCTAAAAACCGCAAAAACCTCAAAAATATTTGGTTATATATATATATATATATATATATTAGTCCCCGCTTTTTTTGATACATAACAAAGAAAGCGGGCATATACAACAAGCGATCCAAAATTGCGGTTCTGACAGGAACCCTTCGCAAAGTACTGAATTCGAACCCTTTGACGGATATGGCTCCACGCCTTGTTCTATCTGCCCTATGATATTTACTATTAATTGACTGGTCCGGAGCCGCTGGCTAATATTTGTGTTTCTATGAAAAAAGTAATTGAAGTTCGTGAGTATGTGAAACCAGAGATAGATGAGGTTGACATCACGGTGTCAACAGTTCTCTGTGAAAGTGGACCGGAAGGAACCGGAACTGGTGAGACTGGCGGATTGGCACCTGGATGGGGAAATTAAATTGTACGTTAACATCATGAAAAAGAAATTGATTGCAGTTATCAGCGTTGCATGCATGCTTGCAGCGTGCTCCGAGGTGTTGGAAGAAGCCCCGGAGGTGAGTGGAGATGGTGTATATGCGACCCTAGAACAGCCTACATCCATGGACACTCGTAGTTTAGCTTATGATAAAGAGAACAAACAGCTTGTGTTCACTTGGGGAGAGGGAGAGAATCTGATGGCAATCGGAGACGGAGACGCTGCCCTATTCAGGACAGTAAATGCCGGAGAGAAATCGTCCAAGCTTGAAAGCAAGGGCTTCAAACTGATGGATGGTGTTACCTATTATGCCTATATTCCGGCCAAATCGCTCCCTACATCAGAAACGGAAATTCCTGTAACACTTCTTGGACAGAGACAGACGGAGAACAACAGTTCGGCTCATCTTAAGGACTATGATTATGCCTGCGCGACAGCCACGAAAGATGAGAAGTCGAACTCATTGAACTTCAATCTTGAAAACCAGATTGGTTGGATAATCGTCGAGCATACGTTCGCGGAAGATGTCAAGAATGTGATCTCAGTCACAATTAGCGCTGAGGATGACATTTTCGTCACCGAGGGTACGCTTGACGTGGCGACTTCCAAATTGACCGGTGAGACCGCAACTAGCCAGATCACATTGGATCTTGGCAAAAAGGGTGGGGACGGTCTTTCTTTTTCTGCTGGAGAGCTTTTCAGGGGATTCTTCACAATCGTCCCTGTTGACCTCTCTGGAAAGACCCTCAACATAGTGGCCACGACCAAGGATGGAACGAACATAGATCTTGGAACATTCATCCAAGAGAGCGCCAAGATCGCCAAGAATCAATACGGACTCATCACGACCTCAGGTACAGTCGCTGCAGTCGCGACACTTAACGGGAAGGAGTTCAGCAGCCTCGAAGGTGCGATCGCTGCAGCGGAGGCAATTGCTGCTTCCAACAATAAAGCGACTATTACTTTGACGGATGACATCAAGGGAAGCTTCACAATCGCCAATCCAACCAGCAAGGACGCAGAGATTGTACTTGACCTCAACGGTCATAGCCTTACCGCAGAAAATGAAGGCGAATGCACTATCATCGTAAAGCAAGGTGAAGTTTGGCTCAAGAACGGAACCATTGAATCAAAGAACTTCGTCGGGGTTAAACTTGACTCTCAAGCCAAAGGAGCAAGTGCCTATCTAGTCGATTGTACTGTAAACTCTGTACAAGGCGCAGTCTGCACAGGCACGGCAACTGGGTGTAAGATTGTCATCTATGGCGGATCATTCACCGCAACGAACAACGCAGTGATAGCCGGTAACGGTAGCCTTAACTACAAGAAAGACGGGAAAGACACTGGAGTTGTCCGTGACAAAGGCAATACGATAACCATCAGCGCTGACAGTAAGGGTAACGTCCCCGTATTCAATGGCTCTGTTGTCGATGCAGACGCTGTTGCCTGCGGTCTTTACTCCCCATGGAAAGATGAGATCACTATCAATGCTGCCAAATTCAACGTGGAGAATGGTGTCGGCATCCTTTGCCGCGGAGGTAAAATCACTGTAAACGATGCTGAGATCAGCGTCACTGGCGGAGAGCGAGTTGGCTACGTTGCTGACGGCAAAACGAAAGTGCCTTGCACGACGTTCTACAAGGACTCTAATTGCGGCTACCCTGACATAGCGAACGCGGATATTGACATCAAGGGAGGAAAATACTCTGACGATGCAGGAAAGCCGTATGTGGCCGACAACAGCTACTCTTACGTTGAGACCGGAGAGACCCCTCTCGCCTACAAGGTGGTTACCAACGAGACGAAATTCACCGAGGCAGTCTCCAATGTCGAGAAAGATGGCACCGTTATCATCGATTATCCTGTTTCCCTCAGAAATCAGCTGAAGATCCAGAAAGATTTCACCCTGACTCTGTCAGAAGGAGCCAACATACAAGGTGACTGCAAATCCCCTGCGCTGCACTTCTGCCAGGATGGCGGCAATAACACCATCAATGGAAAAGGCGTGATCTACGGTGGTACCAACAGCGATGCTGCCGTCCTCGTCAACGGCAAGGGACTGACGCTCACCATAGGCTGCGAAAATGAGAACGACCTCCAGATTACGGGCGGAAATTCAAGTGATTTCGCTTCAGCCATCACAATCTGGGACGGAAAACTGGTGATCAACAACGGCACATTCATCTCCGGAACTGACGCGAGCGGCAATGACAGTCCTGCCATCTACCTTATGCCGATGGATCAATATGATGCGCCAGAGCTCGAAATCAACGGTGGATTATTCAGTCCGGCACGGGATGGCGGTAGTGCCAAGTTCCTCATCAACTGCTATGATCCTGACATCACAAGATGCAAGATCACCATCAAGGGTGGAACCTTCGTTGGCTTCAATCCGGCAGCCAGCACAGGTGACAATATCGACGGCAAGCCTGCCAACTGGGTCGCTGATGGCTATGAGTCGGTAGAAAGCAAAGAAGAACCTGGCACTTGGATTGTCCAGAAGAAGAAAATCTGACTTTGATTGACACTCTTATTGAGGCCGCCTTTTCAGGGCGGCTTCTTTTGTGTCAAGGTGAATGGAGTTGGCTATCCTTTACTGAGCTTGTAGAAGAGGCCGTCCTAATGGTTCGACAAACTCACCAACCGGACGGTTGCACAAATAGGTGATTTTGCTCCAGTTGAGCGTAATAATGACTACGACGGTGTCATTTCTTGACGAGAACGCTGTCGTCGTGTTTAGGTGCCGGGAGATAAGACAACCGTTGTGTTCAGGTGCCGGGGGATAAGACAACAATTTACCTCATAACAAAGAAGTAATATTCCGGAATTGTTCCAGTGGAGGGTGTATTTATGGCGGCCATTCTCCCGGACAGGGCGCGCGAAGCGCGTAGACCGCCATAATACACCCGCCACTGGAACCCTTGACCAGAAAGACCTCACGAAGTCACATCGCGAAAACATCGCTGACATCAACCACTATTTCCCGCTCGGAATGATAATCTTGTAGGTGTGTCCGGCCTTGTTGAGCAGTTTGTTGTCCCGAAGCCAAAGATTGGCCTCTTTCAGTTGGTAATAGGTCACACCGTGCTCCTGCGCGAAGTCCACCAGATTGGCGATTGAACCACTGACAGTGACAACTTCTTTCGGAGAATAGCAAGGGTACTTCTCGAAATCCTTTACATTGAATCCGAAAGCAGAAGGATTCTCGAAGAACATTTTTGCTGAAAGGACTCTGAACATGTACCGGGAAGTCTCCTCGACCAGCCAAAGATCCATCGCTGACTTCTGCCTCTGGTCAGAAAGACGACGGGATATTCCTCCCTGTCCCGCATTGTAACTAGCAGCGACCGTCATCCAATCTCCGTACTTCTCGTATGCTCTGCGGAGATATTTGCAGGCCGCAGCGGTCTCTTTCTCAATGTTGTAACGCTCGTCCACCTCACCATCAATGACAAGACCATATTCCTTGCCAGTGGTCTTTGTGAACTGCCAGAGACCCGCTGCTCCAGCTGAGGAATATGCTTTCGGGTTGAGGTTGCTCTCGATTGCCATGAGGTACTTCAAGTCATCTGGAATGCCGTTCAGCCGAAGTATCGGCTCCACCATTCTGAAATAGCGTTCGGACTTTTTCAGCATCAGAATCGAGTTGGAATGCATGTAGGTGAACGAGACCAATTCTCTGTCCATCCTCTCGTAGAGGTCGCTTCTGTCAAACCGTACCGTGTCTCCTGCGAACACAATCTGTCGAGGCACCGCAGGAGCCTTGAAATGCAGTTCCTCCTGTGGGAAGATCTGCGCCATCGAGATGAATGTGGCGCCACTGGCCAAAAGCAGTGTCGCCACTGCCGCGTGTCTGATTATCCTTGCAGTCAACAATGTCATTAATCCAGAGTCAATTTTAAATAATGCAAATTTAATGAAATGGATTTGATAAATGAATATCACGAAAAGAAAAAGACCGGGTTCCGATTTCTGGAGTCCGGCCTTTCATATTCATTGAAAATCGTTATCGCGTCAGGACGGCCTTTTCTCCGAGGAAAGTGTCCGCCTGAGCGGGCATCGAAGCCTTGGTGGAAGTTCCGAACGGCTCTAGGGTGAGGGCGCTGTAGGTTTTGGAGCCTACGCTCTGCCTTAGGTACGATGAGCCAGTGGCGTTCTCGGAGCTGAACACTAGGAATTGGTAACTGTTGACGGCAGCACTAGCGTAAGGACTTGGAGTCATGTGGATCACTCCGTCAATGAAACCGAGAGCTATGCTGTTTGCTCCCCAGTATATGGACAGGCCGTCTGAGAAACCAAGTGTCACATAATTACCTTTGTAGCGACCGAGTTTCTGCGGCTCGATGATGATCGAATGGCTCTCTGGGTCGTAGTACGCTTTCACGTCCGGGGTGAAGTCACTGGTGTTGGACAGACCGCTGATTGTGACATCGTTGCCGCCAAGGCTGTAGATGTCTACACGGAATGATTCTTCAGCGGATGAGGATGCACCGTCAACCGTGGCCGAGGCCTTGAATGCTCCTATGAAATCCTCCACAGTCTTGCTCTGATCGAAGTTCGCGGACGTGTAACCTTTTGTTGAGGCTGTCTTCTGTACAAAGGACGTGTCTCCAAACTCATTGACAACGCAGACGCATAGGGTGTAGGTCGTACCTTGCTTGAGGGTGTTGAAGACTGTGGCGAAGCCTTCGTCAGAACCCAGTTTCTGAACGAACTCTTCGTTGACTTCGTTGCCCCTTTCCCAAGCAATCTGAGCAGCACTCTGTCCAAGGTTCTTAACCATGTAGTCAAGGTAGTCCGTCCTCATGCAGAGGTACTTGAGAGACACAGCGTTGTCCGCCTGCATGTCCCAGAACAAGGTGGTGTAAGGGGAGTAAAGCGGGTTGGAATCGTCCCTTCTCCAGTCGAACTTGTTGACTTTCGGAAGGTACTTTCCGTCAGGATCGCATGTGAATCTCTGCATGTAGAGGACAGAGGCGGTTGATGTGGAATCGTAGGCGAGTGCCACAGCCGTGCAGTTCCCTGAACCTACATTCCAGAGTTCGGAACTGTCATCGTACAATGTGAGCACAGGAACGCTTCCCGGAGTCTTGTCCTCGGAGAGCAACTTTTTGATCTCTTCTTGACGGGCGGAATCTCCTGTGAGGTCACCGCTGACCACGGTCGCCTTGTAGAACTTGGCATATTCATTCTTGTAGAATGAGAGCCGTGGAGCCTTGAAACCTGTCTCCGTGGTCTCGATTCCATCGAACGTGATCTCTACCGCAGGAGTTTTGTCCTCATTGCCGTCGAATGTAAGCGTCTCGGTGCCTTGCGCGAAATAGCCGGCTGAGACGTAGTAGATCAAGTAGAACGAGAATGTGCCCTTGCCATCGTAGGTGCATGGGTAGGAACTGTAGGCCGCTTTGTTGCCAGTGTACTCCGCCATGTCTGCAACTTTGACATATTCATTGTAATTGGAGTTGTAGTAGCCGATCGACTGGGCGGGCACGGTGCAGGAGTTGTCATCGTTGAGGATGAACTTGAAGGATGCCCCGCTCGCCCAATCATTGACTTTGAATATGTTGGTTCCCACAGCTTTCTCCACCTCAAGGCCGGAGTCTTGTCCGGTGTAGAAGGCGTTGTAGTGGTAAGTGGCGGTCTGCGGAACCGTGGCACCGCTCTCGTCGGTTCTGTAGTAGGTCTCCCATTCAAGGGTGTAGGACACACTAAGGTTGATCTTGTCAGAGAACTGAGTGACATAAGCTCCGTTCCCTGTCTCCTCCTGACGGTCGGAGATGAGGATCGTGGCGTTCAGGCTTGATCCTGCCAGGAGCCTTCCAAGATTGACCTCGACAGGAATTTTCACGGAATAACTGCCGTCAGGAATCGTGGCTGTCTCCGGTACAGTGAACGAGTCACCGTTCTCGCCTTTCTTCTGAAGGCCGACAGAGAGTTCTCCCTTGTCGCTCGGGCGGGCCAGTTCAATCTCGATCGTTCCGGTCTCTGTCCCTTGCGGAAACTCCTTGCTCAGGGATGACTGGATGAAGTGGATCTCCTTCGCATCGTCAGAATTCGGGCTGTAGACGGTCCCGTTCTGCTCCTTGTCGCAGCTGACGGCGAGAAGGAAAAGTGATGCCACAAGAAGGCATGATGTTGATTTTGAATATTTCATTGTGTCTAAAGTCTATCAAGGATTCTGATCTTCTTCGTTGATGTCAGGGTTGGCGTCAAGCTCGTCCTTAGGAATCGTCAGTACCCAGTCGTAGGTGTCGGCGTTTGTGAGGTCGATGCCGTTACGCTTCATGGCGGCGATGCACTCCTCTGCGAATCCGTCCTCAGTGCGGCGGTCTATGCCCTGTCCGGTGCGGCGCACGTCGAAGATGCGGCCATATTCACCCCACAGTTCGACACGTCTCTGAATCAGGATGTTCTCAAGGAGGGATCCCGTCCAAGTGGTTGTGGTCGCCCCAAGGTGAGTGCCGGAGTAGCTGTAGGCATTGTACTTGGGGTTTCTCTTGGCCATGACCTTGTTCATCAGTTCCCGGGCCTCGTTCTGGTTACCGAGCCTGAGGGCGGCCTCGGCGGCTGTGAAGTACATTTCCTCGACTCTCATGTAGATGTAGTCTCCGAGCCATGACTGGACATTGGAGAATGCGAATTTCTTGGAGATGTATGGAGACTCCTTGTCTGTCGGGTCCCACCATCTGAGACGGATGTCTCCTGAACCGATGTGGTTGTAGAGCTGCTTGTTGATCAACTTCGGAGCGGACTTCGCATAGGCACCGTCGGTGTTGTCCATGTGGGTGAAGAATCCGGCGTAGGCCCCCGACTGCTCGGAAGTCTCGATTCCGGCTCCCCACATCACATTGCCTGCACTGATGGAGTTCATGCCGCCCATCAATTCGTTTTCGCCTCCGATCTGGTAAGAGCCTTCGCTGATGACCTGAGACGCCGCCTTGTAGGCTCCCTCCCAGTCACCTTCGGCCAGACAGGCGCGGGACTTGATGCCCAAGGCGACATATTCATTGATGTGTGACTTATTGCCTTTGTTGAGGGTCGATGCCTCACCTTTTGCGAGCCGAACGATGGCCGAGTCGATGTCAGAGTCAATCTGCTTGTAGACAACCTCAAGGTTTTCCCTTGGTTTGCCTTCGGTGCTGATGGATGTCGGATCGGTGTAAACAGGCACACCCGGATCGCTCCAGCGGTACTTGTCTGTCATCGGATTGTAAGGCGCCCTGGCGAACCACGTCGCGAGACTGAGGTAGGAGAGTGCCCTGATTGCGTACGCCTGTCCAACAACGTAGGACACATCGGCTGTGCTGCCTCCCATCGTCTCCTTCGCGGCGATCACGTTGTTGGCGTTGGCGATCCACTTGTAGTTGGCGTACCAGACGTCGTAGGATCTGAACGCCGAGGATGTGTACTGGTTCTTCACGTTGTAGACATGGTCGTACCAGAACCATCCGTTGCCTTGGGACTGCATGATGAGGTCGTCTCCCATAACGTCCTGGGCAAGGTTGTATGCGGCGACGCCGAAGCATTGGTGGGTGTTGCCCGAGGTTGACCAGCCGGCCGTCCACATAGAGCGGTAGATTCCGTTGATTGAGGTTATGGCTGTGGAAGCCTCCTTCATCAACTCCTCTCCGGAGCCCGAGTCTGTCGGGTTGAACTCAAGCATATCGCTGTCGCAGGAAACTGCCGCAGCGGCTATGGCTGCAAGAATATATAGTTTCTTTCTCATTGAATATCCTCCTAGAATTGAATGTCGATGCCTGCCACAATGGCTCTGGACGGGGTGTAGGAATACGACACGCTTCCCGTGAAGTTGTACTGTGGGTCCATGCCGTCAAGGTGGTTGAACATGGCGATGTTGTCTGCGGTGACGAAGATCCTCAGGGCGCTGATGTCCACCTTTGAGAGCCAGTTCTTCGGGAAAGTGTAGCCAAGCGTGATGTTCTTGATCGCAAAATACGAAGCGTTGATGAGTGCGGAGTCGTTCGCAGGGGATGATCCTCCGATCTCCACCATCGGCACGTCCGTCACGTCACCTGGTTTCTGCCA
>ERZ808246.1779-NODE-1779-length-14655-cov-7.210137_pt1 | contig 14655 bp, 15 predicted proteins | sample MGYA00521083_ERZ808246 | MGnify/ENA primary metagenome ERZ808246 (study PRJEB31516, sample SAMN03275577) | gut metagenome | biome: mammalia-associated habitat; material: feces | host: Papio cynocephalus | place: Kenya | collected 2012-07-07 ...
TCGTCCTGTTGGAGCCGTTCCATGGCCTCGCGGTACAGGGCGAAGTCCTCTTCGGCCTGGGTGAGGCGTTTGTAATCGTCCGGGGTGATTATCACCGCGCTGGGCCTGTTGTTCTTCAGGACTATGACCGGATTGTCGTCGCCGACCTTGTTCAGGGTCCTGCTCGCGCCGCCGTGGTTGAGGAACGTGACCGGCACCATATTGTCGAGCGCTACCGTGCTTCCCATGATGGCCCCTTCGAAAATAGTATACGAATAAGTATCATTATTATGATACACCATGATTCCGTTTCCGGTCCTTCAAAATCCAGACGAGACGTTCCGAAACCAGGCATAATGGCTCCAGTTAAAGCGGTCGCCAGCCTCCAATGGAGGACGCCATCGATGCAACCATCCACTTCCGGAGCCGAAGATATGAACTTCACATACTGCTGATGGCCAAAAAGATACACGGAATCCGCCCAATCCGAATCACATCGATAGGATTGGGCGGCTTCCGCATCTATTGTGCCACATCAGCCGACGGACTTGCCGCCGGTCTCCGTGCCGAACACTGCGACGACGATCGCGGCGACGGCGGCGATGACGCTGATCGCGATGAAGATGGATGTGGAGCCCATGGTGGTCAGCATCCAGCCGACGATCATTGGCATCAGCACGGTCAGCAGCTTCGCGAACGCGTTGGCGACGCCCACGCAGCGGAAACGTACCTTGGTCGGGAACAGTTCCGGCGTGTAGACGGCGATGACCGCGGAGAATGTGACGTACAGGGATACGGTGAGGATGAAGCCGACCACGATGGCCCAAGCCTGCTGGGTCTGCGCGGCGTACAGCAGTCCGAACACCGCGGTGACCACGAACGCGGGCACGATGACCTTCTTGCGTCCAAGGCGGTCAAGCAGGTAGGCGCTCAACGCGCATCCCACCGGGGCGCCGAGCAGCATGAGCGTGCTGATCCACAATGTGCCGCTCAGGTTGATGCCCTTCTTGACGAGCAGCGTCGGCACCCAAGATGTGAACGTGTACTGGCACACATTGGTGGCACCGACCGCGACCAGGGCGACGAACAGACACAGGCCGACGGAACGGAACGTGCCGGAGTTCTTGGAGGACGATTCCACCGGGGTTTCGTCGATGCCGTTGGCCTCGAGCCTGCGCACGATGTCATCGGCCTCGTCGTAGCGTCCATGCACGGCGAGCCAGCGTGGAGATTCCGGAATGTCGCGGCGCAGATACCAGATGATGCCTGCGAGCACGCCGATGGCCACGAACATCGGACGCCAGGTGAATCTTGGGATGATCCATGCGCACAGCAGCATGGTGACCGGCGCCGCGCTGTTGGCCAGCAGGGAGATGATGGCGCACAGACGGCCACGGGTCTTCGCCGGAGCGAACTCGTTGACCATCGCGTAACCGGTGACGATCTCCGCGCCCAGGCCAATGCCCGCGCCGAGACGGCAGACGGTCAGAAACGTCATGTTCGGGGCGAACGCGCCGAGCAGGGTGAATCCGCCGAAGAGCAGCAAGTTCAACTGGTAGGCCACGCGACGGCCCTTCAGGTCTCCGATGAAACCGGCCAGCAGGGAACCAATAAGCAGTCCGGCGAAGCCCGCGGACAGGAAGTAGGAGTTCTGCTGGACGGTGGACCAATGCGAGGTCAGCGAGCTGCTGGCCACGGTACTGGCCATGTACACGTCGATGCCGTCGAGCAGCATGCCGGCCGCGACCAGGGCCACGATGCGGTGCAGCATCTTCGTTTCCTTGGTGCGGTCCACGCGTTTGACGATTGCGTCGACCGTCCGTTCCCGTGATTGTATGTTTGATTGCGACGGATTCGATGCCGTCGCCTGCGCCATGGAGGTTGTCATCCCGATGTTCTCCATATTCGCCCCGCGATTTCACCGGTTGCCGTCATCCCTGCGATTTCTTGGTCGTTGGACGGTCCGTTCGCGTAGTGGCGATGTCCTTTGTTTCTTCTGTCTACTCATGTTCGGCATTGTGTGCCGTTCGCAACACATCGTAGGAAGCGCTTGGCGGAATGCGCTCAATCGTTCATGATATGGACGCTTCCATGGTCATATGCGGCAATTGCTATTCCCACCCAAAGACCTATGCTCCTGTTATCGGCTGCGATAGCCGGCATCCACGATGACAAATTCATTGGGGCGAATCTGCTGGGATGCCGGTTCCTTGGAAGGAAATCGGTCTGTCATGTCCGTTCGGCACGATCTTCGCGTTCGTCCCTGAACCGTCCGTTCGGCGGGATTTTCGATGGCAGCGGTTCCGTCGGAGCGCTGGTGGTGCGCGATTCGGCGAATGGTCCGTTCGGCGACATGAGCATGCCCATCGTCGGGTCGGCGTAGTCGCGCCACCAGACGGCGATGCCGTCGGCCGGATCGTATCGGGCTTTCTCCCAGCTGCGCCATAACGCGGTCAGTCGGTATTCGGCTTCGGGACAGTTCCACCAGTCGTCGCGCCATTTGCATGTCGGCGTGCCCACACGCCGCTTGTAGAAGTAGCGGAACCATTCGAAGAACTCGTACACGTTGCCGAACACCGCGGTGATCTTCTCCCCCGGCGGCTCGGGTTCGTCGTCTTCGAATGTGTCATCTCCGAGAGTGTCGAACAGACTCATCGCGCCCTCCTCCCCCGCGCGGCCCCGCGTCCCATCCATGGACTGGTCTTCAGCAGCAATGGTCTGGCTCCGGAGGCGACCAGCACCGCGCGGCCGCGCGGAAGGGCCGCGAGCTGGTCGATGGACAGAATCGCGTCGCGGGTCAGAGACTGGGTGGTGCTGGTGCGCCCGTACGAGTAGCCGATCTGGCGTTGCACCATGTCGTATTCGCCGAGCAGGTCGCTCATGGTTCTGAGGAATCCGGTTTCCGAGATGCCTCCTCCGAAGATCTTCAGGTTGGCGGCCGACCAGAGTTTGTTCATGCCTTCCTCGCCCCATACGGAGACGCCCTGGCTCCAGGATTGCAGGAAGGTCATGAGGATGATGCCGCGCGAACCGTAGTGCGAGTACAGGTCGGGAAGCTCGCGCCATCGGCAGACGTTCGCGGCTTCGTCGAGCACGGCGAGCATCGGCCGGCGCAATCTGCCGCCCTCATGCCGGGCTTGGGTTTCGGCGGCTTCGGTGACCGCCGCCGTCAGCGACAGCACGAACGCTCCCGCAGTGCCGACGCCCTCCCTGGAGAGGAGGCACAGAGTGTCGTTCGAGGTGACGAAATCATCGGGGTTGAATTCCATACGTCCGTCCGTCGGTGGCGTGACCCATTCGAGGACCTGTTGGTTGACGAGCACACGCGCCATGTTCTGCGCCGTGCCGTACACGCCGGCACGCTGGCGGTCCGGGGTGTCGATCACCGCGGTCAATGATTGCGCGATCAGCGGATAGCGGTCCGTCAACAGGTCGGCCGGCTCACGGTTCAACGGATCGGTCAGCCACGCCCACACCTGGGTAATCGGCCGGTTGGCCTCTGCCGCGGCGAGCAGCAGATATGACAGAAGCGATTCGCCGGCGGAGTCGAAGTAGGCGTCGCGTTTCGCATCCATGGAGGTCGAGCTGGAGGCGAAGTATCCGGCCATCTGGCCGGCTTTGACCTCATCGGTCACATAGGACAACGGATTCCACCACCATGTGGAATTCTCGCCGGCCACGTCCTGCGGATCGAACGTCCAGACCCGACCGACCTTGCCGCGAGGCTCGCGGATCGCGTCCACGATGTCGCTTTTGTTGGACGTCGCCAGCACGGGTCCCGGCGCGTCGCAGATGCTGGGCACCACGAAGCATGTGGTCTTGCCGGTTCTCGGTCCGGCCAATGCGATGATCACGTCCTCCCACGTGCTCCATACCTCGGCGCCGCCGTTCACGTTTCTGCCGAGGTATACACCCGGCTTGACGTCCGGGGGAACGTCCATGCGGTCGGCGGTTTCGACGGCGTGCCGGTATGACAGCGACGCGACGTCACCGCCCACGCCCAGATAGCGTGCGGCACGGTCCGCGCGCGTGCGTTTTGATCGCATGCCGCCGATGATCCAAATGATCGCCGACATCGCCGCGATGATGAGGATGGCTGACGCCACGACGATGGCCCATCCCCAGATTCCGGGCCATGCGTGTTCGCCGGACAGCAGACCGAGAAGGACGTCGAGCGGCGGCATGCGTCGCGGCTTCTCGCCGGTGTCGATCAGGGAGCCGATCCACCATCCCGCGTAGACGATGGCGCAGATGACCATGCCGGCAGCGAAGATTGCCAGTCCGATAAGCGTGCCATCGGAAAGCGAGTTTGGCTGCCGGCGCCGGTTGTTCGTCATGCTCATACCTGATTCCCCTCGGTGTGCCAGAGACGGTTTGTGTCGTTGATGTGCCGTTCCGCGTCGGTCAGGTCCAAGTGGAACGGGATGCCGGGACGGCCGCCGACCTTGACAAGGAACTTGCCGCGGCCGGGAGGTTCGGCTTCCACACCCAACCGTGAGTCCCAGGCCGGCGGGTCCTGCCATGATGCGAGCAGCTGCTGCTCTCGTTGGCTCAAGGTGACGGCCTGGTTCAGCAACGGCATCTCCTTGGCGGGCAGTCCTCCGCATACGACCATGCCGCTGCGTTCGACGAATCCCTGGGCCTTCATGCGGTCCATTTCGGTCGGCAGACTCATCAGATCGCTCATCGTGTGGCTGATCAACGCCTGGCCGACACCGAAGCTGCGGTTCAATCTGGTGACCGCGTCGACGCGGTCGACCATGCCGCTGCCGGAACGCAATGCCTGCCACAGCTCATCCATGATGATGAAATAGTGGCGCATGGGCTCCAATCCGACTTCGGCGAGGATATGCGCGGCGTCAACGGTGCAGAATCCTGCGTCCCAGCAAGCAAGCAGTGCCGCGGCGCGTACCGTGCCGTCCGATTCGCCGATGGCGCTGATGTCGAACACGACGGGGCGGTCGGGTCTCATGGTCTCGCTGGTCTGTCTGGAGAACAGGTCGCCGAACGAGCCGGAGCCCGACAACGCGATCAGGGAGACTTCGAGATTTTCGACGATCTGCCGGTACCGGTCCATGTCCCCTCGGTCGAGCGCCACTGCGCGGAGAGGTTCGGGAGCATCGCGCACGATCTGCAGCAGGTCGGACATGACCGGCGGTTTCGTACCGAACCGGTCATCGAGCACGCGCAAGGCGCGGTCGATGATCGTGGATTCCCTGTCGGTAGGCTGGCTGCCGCGCACGATTGCGATCAGCCCGCCGATCATGTTGCGTCTGCGCGAGTGAATAATTGCTGCGAGTTCCTTGCGTTTTGCACCGGCGAGTCGTTCGAGGCTGCCGAGCGCGCCGCCGGGGTCGAGCACGTTGATGCTGCCACGTCGGTATCCGAGCGGGATGACCTGTCCTCCCAATGCGCGGACCACGTCGATGTGTTCGGCCTTCACATCGCCCAGGAACATGGGGATGACTCCGTAACCGCTCAATCCGACAGCCCACCGTCGGATGACGGTGCTTTTGCCCAATCCCGGTTTGCCGAGCACGAACGCGCTGGGATTGGAAATCAGGTGGGCGCGCGTGAACCAGCTGATCGGATCGCAGCACAGGGTCGAGCCGGTGAACAGGTGACGGCCCATGGGCACGCCGACCATCGGCGTGCCCGATCCGACGGCGAACGGCCATAGTCCACAGACCTGGACGGTGGATCCGCGCCATTCCGGAGGTTCCTGTATCGCTTCCTCCCATCCTCCTGAGGCGCAATGCCATCCGCGTGGTCCCGGTCCGCCGGCCGGCGTCCGATGCTTTTGTCGTGGGTGTTCGTGTTTGGCGGTCATGGCGTCGTTCCTTGGTTTAGAGTTTGTCGGTGAATTCGGCGGGGATCATGAGATGCTGGCGCAGGTTCAGCCCCAGTGGCAGGCATGCGGCGAACGCGCTGGATTGCGAACCGTATACGGGACGCAACCGGATGCGCGCCGACGCGGCGAGGTTGTCAACGGCGGCCATGGCGTCGGCGCAGTTCCGCTCGTGGTCCATGGTGATGGTGGTCAGCAGTCCGAAGTTGACCATGCCGGCGCCGGAGGCTTCTTCGTTTGCTGTCTGCCGTGCCGCCCGCTGCCGACGCAATGCGCGCGCCGATGGCTTGTCGGCGCTGTTGACGGCGAAGTCGGCGGTTCTTGCGTCCATTTCGACGATGTCCGGCGTGCGCGCGGGACTGATCGGGCGGTAGAGCAGGGTGACGCGTTTGCGCAGCACGTCGTGCTGCGGAGCGAGCAGGCGGGCGAGCACGTTCGCGTGGACGACGCCCCGCGGCGCTTCGGTCATCTCCCAGGTGACGGAGATGCCGGAATCGTGCAGGTAGTGGTCCCAGTTGTTCCTTGTCGAAACTGGCCCGCATTCCTCCCATTCGACCGATGGCTGTTCGCCGAGCGCGCGCATATCGTCGAATTGGGCGCAGATGGCCGGATCGTAGGCGATGCGTATGGTTTCGCACAGTTCCTTCGCGTCGAGCGGCACGCACGCTCCGGCGCCGGTGGCCTCCAATGACGTGGTGAGATGCGGCAGACGTGCCATCAGGTCGTCGATCATCTCCTCCCGTCGCCGGCGTCTGGATCCGGTGGAGGTCATGTCCGAATAGGTCAGGGCGATGAACGCCTGCACGCTGTTCGAACCTTGGGGATACGTGGAAAGGATGTCTTTCAGGACGGCGATGGAGAAGGGACGCGCGTCGTCGGACATGTTGAGCTCGACCTCGCGCCGCAATCGGGCGCTGGTCGCCGGAGCCGTCTCGACGGTCACACTGAAGGACACCAGTCCTGGCTCGTCGCCCATGTCCGCCTGGAACCGTCCCCAACGCGCCACCCACAGGTCGATCTGGTCGTTGTCCACCAGGTCCTCGCCCGATGGCGATGAGCTGATGACAATCGTGTACGTGCGTTGACCGGGACTGTGGACGATGGCGAACGGACGGTGCGCGGCGTCATGGCTTTCATACAGGCGCATGGGCGCGAGCAGTCCCGGCAGGCGGTGTTCCCCATGGTCGCTGACGCCGAGCAGTCCGGACTGGTAGATGGTCCGTTTGCCGGCGTGGCCTCGCCTCCATGCGGCTTTGACGATGATGCGGCTGATTAGGCTGCGTCCGTGGATGTCCTTGATGGCGATCAGCAGCAGGATGACCCCCACGGTCAGGAGGATGCCGATGGCGATGTGCCATTTGCCCGCCATGACGAACATGACCGTGAGAATCAGACCCGCGAACATGATGGCCGTTCCCACCATGCCGAGGCCTGGAATCATGCCCGGCGTCGCCGGACGGCTCCAGTTGCCGTATGTTCTAGGCTCCGACCGGGCCTGCTCCGTTGCCGACATTGGGTGTTCCTCCGTTTCCGTGCGATGTGTCCTGATTGGGCGGCTGTCCCGCTCCCGATGGTGGTGGCGGAACGGATGCGGCGTTGACGCTACCGGATGCTTCCGATGCCGTGGATTCGATCTTGTCGTGCATGGCCTTTCCGCCTTGCATCACTGCCGATGCGGCGATTCCCGCCGGTCCCGCGGCAGCTCCCGCGCCGATGGCGGCTCCCGATGCCCCGGCTTTCGTGGCCGTTGCCGTCCCTCCGCCCGCGGTCATGCCGGATGCGCTTTGCGGAGCCGTTCCCGATGCCGTAGCGGCGGAAGCCGGCGACGATTGGGAGCCGTGTCCGCCTGATGCGGCGTTTGCCGCGCCGGTAGGCGGAGCCGAGGAGGTCTGCCGTCCGCCAGAGGCGCGTCCGGCGGACGCCTGCATGATCATCATCGCGCCGGTCGGAGCGGCCGCGGCGACCATTCCTCCGCCCGTTCCACCGCCGGAAACCGCTGATACGGCGGGCACCGCGAATTTCATCAATGCCGGCATGGCGAGGATCGCCATGACCATGAACGAGAAGCCGACGAGCACTCCGGACACGCTTCCCGCTTCGGTGCCGAAGGCGTTGCCGCCAACCATTTGGAAGCAAATCGCGTAGATGATGGATGCGACCGGCTTGTACAGGATGAACGCGGCGAGCCAGCCGACCGCGCGCTGGTACCATTGCTGTCCCCAAGTGGTGTTCGTGTTCGCGCTGGCGAGCGGCAGCACGGCCATCATGAGCACCAGCAGGCCGGATCTGGCGATCATGACGATAATCTGGATAATCTGGCCGAGCAGGATGAGGATGCCGACCACCAGCACCATGGCGACGCCGCCCGGCATGGTATGCGAGAAAATCAACGTTTTGGTCAGAGACGCACCGAAGTCCTGGTCTGCGGCGGCGTCGATTACGGCGTTGGAGAACGAGTCGGCCGCCGTGAGCATCAGGGACACGACGCTAGGGCCCGCTCCGGCGACGATGACGAGGCGGATAATCGATTTGAGGGTGTTGCGTCCTTCTTCGGCGCGCATCTGCCATATCATGCGGCCCATGCCAATCAGGACGCTGGCGACGGCCGCGGCCTGCATGTACCACCAGAGGTTCGCCTGGACCATGGCCACAGCGCCGCCCACTCCCGTCGGGCCTGCGCTCAATGCGGTCGAGACGAGTCCGGCCGACGCGGAGATGGCGACCACCGCGGTGAGGATCATGCCGATATGTCCGGCTTCACGGGCGGCGGAACCGTTGCGCGCGTTGATGGCGAATCGGACTCCGGCAATCATCAGCGCGATGACGGCGATGGAGAAGCATACCCACTTCATCCATCCGAGGACCTGCAGGATGCCTTCGGAGCCGCCGACCGTGACCGGCGTGGAGCCGTCGCCGGTGATGTCGGGCGTGGGGACGTTCATCCACATGGTGGAGAATTCCTTGACCGCGTTGCCCACCGCATCGCTGATTATCGACGCGAACACGTCGAAGATCGCGCCGACGAGCTTGCCCAACCCAGTGGTGACTAGACTAGCGGGGTCCAGTTTGGAGATGGCTTCGCCGATCTTGTCGAGCCAGTCCATCAGGTTTCCCGCCAGGGTATGTAGTTCACGAAGCTGGACAGCACCGCCGACGATATGGGCACGGTGCTTTCCGATTGGAGCTTCCAATCTCCATCGTCCCATGTCAGGTTGTAGACGATCGACATGTTGATGTTGCGGCCGTCCGCCGACGCCTGGTATCCAAGGTCGATGATCGCACTGGTCTCTTTCGCGTCGAGGATTTTGAACCCGTAGAGCTCCGCGCGCACGCCGCTGCTGGAATTGTGCGTCAGCGTCTCCGACTTGAGTTTTTCCTTGATGGTCTCGTATTGCGGCCCTTTGCCGAACAGCTTGATCAGGGAATCGGCGTCGGTCATGATCTGGTGGTCGGTCATCATGGCCGCGATGTTCGCCGCGGCGAGAACCGCTCCCGACGGTGAGTGCGCATAGCAGTGCCGGTATCCGTCTTGGTCCGATTGGAACGGTCCGAGTTGTTCGCTGACCGGATACGGCCAGAGGGTCTGGTCCTGGTATTCCCATTCGACGGTTGGTGCGGTTTCCGGTCTCGTTTCGTCCCATGGCTCTGTCGCGCATGCGCCGCTGGCGGGCTGTTTCCGGACGCCATCGTCACGATGTTCGCGTTGCAGCGTGCCGCTTTGGTTGCCGGATGCGGAGGGTTCGGTGACATTGCCGCTTTGTCCGCATGCGCCGACCATGCAGATGATCGCCAAGGCGGATAGCGCCGCAGCCGCTTTCGCGTTCATGGCCTACTCCCCCGCGAGGAATCCGACGAGCGTGCCGGCCGCGGAGACCACGATGACCCCGGCGAGGACCATGCCAACATGCCCGATGCCTTCGGCGCCGTCCCCGCGTCTCGCCCGGAGCGCGAACATGACGCCCGAGGCGATGAGCGCGACGACGAGCACGGCGAGGGCGACCCATTTCGCCCATCCCATGATGGTGATGATCCCTTCGGTTCCGGGTGGCTGCTGAGATGGCGGATTGGGCACATCCGCGAGGATCCGGCGGTCGGCCTGCAGCGTCGCGATGAGTGTTATCAGACCGCGGTTGCATAATGCGCTGATTGGTTCCATGATGGTCCGTCCTTGGCTACTGGTGGTTGTTTCGGCTGCGGAGAAGAGATGCGATGGCTGAATGCTGGCGTCGGAATCCACTCCATTCATCCGGCGGATATGGTTCGAGCCTGAGCATTCTGTCGAAGGGAACCTCGATAGTCGCCGGAGCGAGCGATTTGACGAGGTCGCTGAATCGTTTGAGCTCCTTCGGGATTTTTCCGGGCACGTCGTCGATCAGCACGAGGCCCATGAGGCGGCTGCATCCCGCGCCGCCGGACAGGTGTTGCTGGAGGGCCATCCGTCCGCATTCCAGTCCGTAAGCGCTGCGCTTGCAGCAGATGAGCAGGTCTCCATCGGCGGGGAAACAGTGGCCGGTAGCGACCCATTGAGGGTCGAGTCCTGCGATGACGCTTTCACCGCTGCCTCCGTGCGCGCCGACGATGAAGAGCTCCGCCCTGTGGAAGAAGCGTATTTCAAGCAGACGTTCCGGCGGGGCTATCCCTCGCTTCCGTGGCAGAGGTACCGGCGGCACTCGGGATGACCGTCGTGGGAGTACCGGCTGCGGCACCTGTTGCATGTGTCGCTGCGGTACTGGGGGCATTGACGGCTGTGTCATATGCCCTCCTTTCCATTAAGGAAGTACACTATCGCTATTTGCGTTGAAAGTGATAGTATACTATCACTATAGATGTTGTCAACAAGAGACATTCATCCACAACGAAGTGGCGAGGTGAGACGTGATGGACATGAGCGACCTCTTCAACCAAGACACTCCTTCGATGCTGCGCGTCGGAGAGGTGGCCGCGCTTCTCCAGGTCAGCGGCAACACGGTCACACGATGGATCAGGCAGGGAAAGCTTCCCGCAGTACGCGTGGGAAGGTGCTGGAGGATTCCGCGCGACGACATGGTCCGATGGCTTGACGCGCGCAGCACGACAGGAGCCTACGATGGGTGCCGATGAATCGTCGGCAGGACCTGTCGCCATCGTCTGCGTCGTCCTCATATCGGTCGCCCTCGTGTTCGCCGCGCCATTCCTCGCGTTGGGAATCGCCATCGCCGACGGCGGGGTCGAACCATCGCCGAGCGGACTCACGGGGGTCCCCGACGAGTATCTTTCCGATGTGCAGAGGGCGGGCTCCGTCTGTGTCGAGGTGACGCCGCAGATCATCGCGGCGCAGTTAGACGCGGAATCGGGATGGAATCCCACCGCCACAAGCCCAGCGGGCGCACAGGGCATCGCGCAGTTCATGCCGGGCACATGGCAGACACATGGCATGGACGGCGATGGTGACGGCAGGGCCGACATCCTCAACGCTCATGACGCGATCTGGAGCCAAGGCAACTACATGTGCCGACTGGTCGATGAGGTCAAGGCGCTGAAGGCGGACGGCAAAGTGTCGGGTGACGTCACCGAACTCGCCTTGGCCGCATACAACGCCGGGCTCGGCGCGGTCCGCGACCATGGAGGCATTCCCCCGTATCAGGAGACGCAACGATACGTCGAACGGATCATCGAATGGGCGCGGACCAAATACACGATGTCCGGAGGTGGCATGGCCGTCGGACAGCTTTCCCCGAAGCTCGTCATGCTCAACGACACCCAGATCGACATCGCAGCCATGAACATCGCCGCGACATGGTACGGAGGTCCGAGCGGCTACGCATACAAACAGTGCACCTGGTGGGCCGCGTCACGCCGGCAGAACATCGGGAAGCCGGTCGACGCGCATATGGGCAACGGCGGATATTGGGTCGAATCGGCGAGGCGTCTCGGATACCAGTACGGCAAGGATCCCCAGCCGGGCGATGTGATGACGATTCGTCCGGGCGCACTCGGATCGGATGCGACGTACGGCCATGTGGCGGTGGTCGAGCAGGTCGATGCCGACGGAGGCATCGTCATTAGCGAATCCGGTTCGAGTCTCCCCGCACCGATCCTCACCCGTTATTCAAAGGCGCAGCTGGACGCCGTGCAGGACCGTATCTGGTTCATCCACTGAACCAGAATCTCCAACGCTTCCCCACATGTGCATACCTTCTCACCAGCAAAAAATATTTAAATAAATATCTTTATTTATTTAATACCTGTATTGCGTATAGCCAGATTGCGAGACGCCTTCACTCACCATATGGGCAAAAGAGATAGTTTTCTGACTTTTTCGAGAGAGAATCGTCAGGTGACTGACACTACTGGAAACGAACAACGTTGGACCTCGATCGACAAGGCTGCGATCGAATCGGTACGCGGATGGATGACCGAGGGAACCGTCAGACGAACCATGAAAGACTGCGCGCAGGTGCTGCACTGCTCCTACCCGCGTATCAGGGCCCAGTTCCGTTACCTGTACAGCCCATTGACGTTGGGCGATTTCATGAAGCTCTGCGCGTATTTCGAAAAGGATCCGGCCGAGGCATGGCTTGAGGTGCTGCACCGCGCGTATCTGATGGACGGCGACGAAGCGAAGGCCAAGAAGACCGACCGACGCATGGCCACGGTCAAGGCGCTGTCGGCCGCGCTCAGCACGGTCGACCTTCCCCCTTACGAGGAATAATTCTTCCTACCAACCATTATCGACCCCCGTTTTCTGCTAGACTGATACGACCCGCGCAAGGAGGCAAACAGAACTCCTTTCACATAACGTTCCACCTTGCGCGGTTTACTCATGCGACGATGACGCCGCATGCGAACGAACAATCAAGGAGGATGCATGGCGTTCGATGGCGATCAGGTGGTCTGGAAGGCTGGCAATCTCACCAAGCCCCCTATTTTTCGCACCTATGATGATGGCAACGAGGTCGTCTACCTTTCCTTGGCTATCGATCACCAAGGAAAGCCCACCGAGTTCTTGGACGTCCAGGCACGTGGGCTCAGCAAGGAGTACATCAAGGTCCAAGGCTTCGATGCCGGCGATTTCGTGATCGTAGGCGGGACCTTGGCGACGCGCACGAAGACGACCGGCCAGCAGGTGCCGGTACTGCGGGTATCGGTCATCACCAAGGAGACCAGCTTCGGCTACAAACCCCTCGACTGGCAGTATCTGAACAAAACTCAAGCAAAGCAGCCCAGGCAGAACGACGATGCGGACTGATTCCGAACCGTTCCGTTTATCACCACTGAAACGCAACTTTGCAGAGAGAAGAAGTATGGCAACGTTTTTAGAAGAAGTACTATGCCAGATCGCCGCCGAACGGCTTGCGAACGGCGAGCCGGTGCACCGGTTCATGGTCGAGGTGCGTGGCTCCCACATGATCGGCGTCGACTGCAACCTGATCGAACGAATTTACGAGCACGCGATGTCCAGCGACGTGCTAGATGAAATACGATCCGCATGGATGTCGCACGCCAAGAGGCGCGGCATGGACCCAGTAGAGGCCACGGAGGACTTCACCATGACACTGGCTGCGTTTCTGGCAAGTCTGATGCACGATGGCCGTCTCACCGGCATGTATGATGCGACTCCAGCGGCATGCACGACGGAATTCCCGGCTGCAATAGGAAAGCCAATCTCAGGATTCTCAAAGGAAGGGAAAATGTGATAAATCATGCGTCTCGTGCTATTCCTTACGCTGGATGGAGCGCAATACTACGGATACATCCTTTTTTTCGACGTCGGTGAAGAGGATTCGTAACGCATCGAGAGCTACGAATTGACGGAGGAGGACGAGGATCTTCTGGATGCGGATTTCATCGGCCCGATAGACAGATTGTGCGATTCGCTCATCGACCCCAGGGACGTGGACTATCTCAATGCCGGGCAGTGCAGGCTCATGCTTGGCTGGCTCGAGCAACGGCTCAATGAGCCGATCGACCCACGGCTTGAGACGATCTACCGCAAGCTTGTCGAGTTTGCCAACAGGGCCATCGAACTGGATACAGGAATCGTCTTCGACCTTTAACATCGCACTTGCATCAAGGCAACGGGAACCACCCGCACACCTACGGTTATAGGATGAGATCGTCGAAGACGCGCTCCTCTTATTCCACGAACGTCGCAGTCCTCGTTGCCGGATGTTGAAATATCCACCACCTATTTATATTTAAATAAATTTATTTAAATAGTCTGTCTCTTTTTTCATGTCGTGACAGTGAGTAATCAGTCTTCAAAGAATCAGACGGCAGACACAAGCGCGAGAAACCACCGCTATCACCATGTCAGGAGCGGGCTCAGCCAATACCATGAAGCCCGTTTCTGAGGTTCTCAATAATCAGCCACGCCCCCGCCGAACGACAGCTGACCCGCAGAATCATCGGTCTTCGAATCAGGGACGCATCAAATGCCCGCGGACGCAGAATCAACCAATCGCGGGTTCCTTTCCTGGATGCATTCTTCATCGCCGATTCCGACAAACGACGTCATTGAATCAACAGTGCTTCAGCATCGCTTCGTGTCTTCTAGGTACCGAATGACGAATAATCAGTTTCCCGGGCATTGGTGTTAGTGGTGGCGTTGATGTAAAACACGGTTCGTGTCTTCTAAGTACCGTTCTGTGTCTTCTAGGTACCTTGCAACATATGTAGTCGAACGTTTTTCCCTTGGAAACATTGGGATTTCAGGGGATTGGACGTCGAAAAACGGCATTTCGTGTCTTTTAAGTACCACTCCGTGTCTTCTGAGTACCGTCGTGTCTTTTAAGTACCGGATCGTGTCTTCTAGGTACCGTTCTGTGTCTTCTAGGTACCATTTCGTG
>ERZ808246.1780-NODE-1780-length-14631-cov-2.151070_pt1 | contig 14631 bp, 11 predicted proteins | sample MGYA00521083_ERZ808246 | MGnify/ENA primary metagenome ERZ808246 (study PRJEB31516, sample SAMN03275577) | gut metagenome | biome: mammalia-associated habitat; material: feces | host: Papio cynocephalus | place: Kenya | collected 2012-07-07 ...
CAGACTGCAGCTTACAGCCATAAGCCAGAAATGGGCATCGGCAATTGAACATTGGTCTTAACAGTAACCAGGGGCTGCGTCGGAAAAGGCGCAGCCCCTTTCTTGTATACAATTGCCAACGCTTTTCTTTGCATTCAGCGACATTATGCTGTATAACATATTGTACCTTGTTGCTTTTAAAAATATAAAGAACTAACTTGCACTCGATTTTTCAATTATAAGAGTATCCACCATTAAATAGATTTGAATATGAAAGTATATCAGACTAATGAAATCAAAAACATTGCTCTTTTAGGTAATGACGGCTCAGGCAAGACAACCCTGACAGAATCCATACTGTTTGAAAGCGGCCTGATTTCACGCCGTGGTCGCGTGTCTATGAAAAACACGGTGAGTGATTATTTTCCCGTTGAGCAGGAATACGGATATTCAGTTTTCTCTACGGTCTATCACTCCGAGTATAATGGCAAGAAGCTGAATTTTATCGATTGCCCCGGTTCGGACGACTTTGTAGGCGCAGCCATCACAGCTTTGAATGTTACCGACACGGCCGTAATAGTGCTCAACGGACAACATGGCGTGGAAGTAGGCACACAAAACCATTTTCGCTATACAGAGAAGCTGGGCAAGCCCGTCATATTCCTTCTTAATCAGCTGGACGACGAAAAATGCGACTTCGAGTCCGTGCTCGAACGCTTGCAGGATATCTATGGGCCGAAAGTTATTCCGGTTCAATTCCCGGTACAGACCGGTCCGAACTTTAATAGCATCATTGATGTCTTGATGATGAAGCAATATACCTATTCCCCTACAGGCGGAAAGGCTACAATAACAGACATTCCGGCAGAATTGCACGATAAGGCACAAGAAATGCACAAGGCTCTGGTTGAAGCCGCAGCAGAACATGACGACAGCCTGATGGAAAAATTCTTCGAGAGCGAAAGCCTTACTGAAGATGAAATGCGCGTAGGCATTCGCAAAGGGCTTGTAGCCCGCGGCATCTTCCCGTTGTTCTGCGTTTGCGCCCGTCAGGACATGGGCGTAGACCGCCTGCTTGAATTCCTGGGCAATGTCGTACCTTTCGTTGACGAAATGCCAAAAGTGCATAATACACGCGGTGAAGTAGTTGAGCCGGACGTTAACGGCCCGACATCCTTGTTTTTCTTCAAGACCGGCATGGAGCCACACATTGGAGAAGTACAATATTTCAAGGTGATGAGTGGAAAAGTGCACGAGGGCGACGACCTTCAAAATGCCGACCGCGGTTCTAAGGAAAGAATGTCCCAGCTGTTTGTCTGTGCCGGACAAAACAGAATCAAGGTGGACGAACTTCGTGCCGGAGACATCGGTTGTGCCGTAAAGCTTAAGGATGTTCACACAGGTAACACATTGAATGGCAAAGACTGTGAAAACCGCTTCAACTTTATCAAGTATCCCAATCCCAAATGCACGCGCGCCATACGCCCCGTCAACCTGCCAGATATGGAAAAGATGATGGCAGCAATCAACAGAATGTCGGAAGAAGATCCTACTTGGGTCGTAGAACAGAGCAAGGAACTTCGTCAGGTTCTTATCCACGGACAAGGAGAGTTTCATTTGCGGACACTGAAATGGCGCTTGGAGAATTTGGACAAGATAAAGGTAGAACTCTATGAGCAACGCATACCCTATCGTGAAACCATCACGAAAACCGCACGCGCCGACTATCGCCACAAAAAGCAAAGCGGTGGTGCAGGCCAATTCGGTGAAGTACATCTGATTGTAGAACCTTATTACGAAGGAATGCCTGAACCAACGACTTACAAATTCAATGGGCAGGAATTCAAGATAACGCCTCGCAGCACAGAAGAAATACCATTGGATTGGGGCGGAAAGCTCGTATTCATCAATTCTGTCGTAGGCGGTGCCATAGATACGCGCTTTATGCCGGCCATTCTGAAAGGAATTATGGAGCGAATGGAACGTGGCCCGCTTACAGGCTCTTATGCCCGCGACGTCCGTGTCATAGTTTAACGAAATATCATTCATGATTGCCGGACGTCAGGCATTCAGTACAGCCTTCAAAGAAGCCGGTCCTAAGATTCTTGAACCCATTTACGAGGTCGAAGTTTATGTGCCGGCCGACTACATGGGTGATGTAATGAGTGACCTGCAAGGCCGCCGTGGTTTGATTATCGGGATGACCTCAGAAAACGGATATCAAAAGCTGAATGCAAAAGTGCCATTGAAAGAATTATCTAATTTCTCGACAGCACTAAGCTCGATTACGGCCGGCAGCGCATCTTTCAACATGAAATTCTCCAGCTATGAACTCGTACCAAGCGATGTTCAGGATAAACTGATCAAAGAACACGAAGCTGAAAGTGAAGACGCCTGACCTATCAGCCACCATCAAAGAAGCCGGTTTCTTTTGAAACCGGCTTCTTTGATGATTATATGCTATTGGAAATCAATGTGGGGTGCAAATCGCACGAAAACGAAATGCCGCGGCATCAACATTGGCAGTTTCACCGGCCTGATACCAATACGTATGGCTACGCGAGAAATTGTCTATCGTCTCATCGGCATTCTTTTGATCCACCTATATTCCATATCTGAAAGCCAAAGCCTTAAGCAATTCTGCCTGATTGAATCCCTTGATAACACCGACTTTCTTTTGCCAATTACATGCTTGCTTTTCTGTCCATTGCTTGCATGCAAAGAACAGAAAAGCCGTCTGCATGCAAAACAAGAAAATGATAAAGGCGCACAATCTTTTCATCCCTGCTGTATTCGAAGTGTTTACTCAGACTTATATATTTTTGCCGAGTGGCTCCTTCCGGCAGCTTGCCAACTAATAATATACGTACCACCTGGCAAACGGCTCATATCAAATGCCTCATCACCACGAAAAGAACCGCGTAAGAGTCCATTCAAGTCATAAATGTTTGCCCTGAATATAAGGGCTGACGGTTCAGATGCCACAAAGTGTAATTGCTGATTGCTGCCATATACCAATTTGTAATCGGCCGAAGCTTTCAAATGCTCAACACCATCCGGATAGTCGGGAACTCCGGCAAGCGGTACCGGTGTCCACAGCCTGCTGTCATTTACAGAGTCCATACGGTTGGTCATATAACCATAAATGTTATTGCCATCATTATTAAATGAGTTGTAATTCGTCAGAATTCTCTTGGTATATGCATTTTGCAAATTAATGCAATTGTCCGTTTGAGGAACGAAGAACCACAACTGTGCAGAATCTTTCTTTGCAGGCTTTACCATGCTAAGAGTTGTCCGCGAAGCCTTCCTGCTACCAAGATCTGCAAGATTCTGCCCTGTACGGGCATTGCAGATAGTATATGTTCCATTGCCTCTTGGTTGTATTCGCCATTGCTGCGCCAGCTGACCGGCCACCGTTCTTCGCAAGCAGGGCTGCGAATCATCCGAAACAGAATCAGTAAGGCCTACAACGGCATTTGGGAAACGCTTGTTGGCAAAAGCATAGTTCAGAGAAGTATCGGGAATGAATATACAGGGATTTTGTCGTTTGAACGTGCGGTACAGAAACTTGTTATGATTGACAATGAACTTTTTGATATCGTCAACATATTCATCATACGTATCAAAAACCACCATATCGCTATGAACAATGGCACGGATATTCCATACTTTAAAATTCTCATCAACAGACGGATGGATTTCACTGACAACGGAATCGATATAGTGAAACATCAGGGAGTCCAATCCGTTTTCATAAAGATGGCTGAATTGGTTGGCACAAGCTCGCTTGAACCATGGATCGGTTCTTATCCGTTGAAACCACTTGCTGCTTCCATAAGCTACATTGGCCATAAGCGTTTCTGTCTCATCTCCATAACGGCTGTCGTGGTTGTAGCCCAAGTCATTATCCCAAAGAGGGCCGAAATAGATATGATCATCCTTGAGCTTTTTATAGAAATAGGTGCTATGAAAAAGATCAAAGTTGGAACCGATTTCCGATGAGAGATACCAGCCCAACAATGTTGTCGAATCAATATATTGGCGATAGCCACGCTTCTTGTCTAAATAGTTCTTACCGAAAAGCGTAGTCTCAAACCGTTTCATGAAATTCTTTATATAGTTGAGCTGCCGTGTATTAATGACATCCTTCTTGGGGCTGTGTATGCGGACATTCGTTCCGCTCGGCGTTTGAAAGTACACACCATCGGGATCTGTATAGCCATCGGCTTCCAAAAAGTAGCCTCCTGATATATTTGTCTTGATTGAATTTACCACCGTATCTTGTTCCTCGATTTCCACACGATGTTTCCTTACATCCAAATGATCGGTTATCTGGTAGGTGCCACGGTAGCTGTTGTTCATAAAGAGGTCTACAAATTTGCACGAAGGATTAAAAGGCAGACCATTCAGCTTGCCTACATAAGAATTAAGCGCATTACGCAACATCAACTTTTCGCCGCCATTCGAAAGCAACACCCAGTTCTTGGCATTGGCAAGACCATCGCCGAGCAATCTGACTTTCTTCGGAAACTTGAGGCGATAAGGTTTCTTGGGAAATCCCCACGAAGCGTTTCCGCGTCCGCGTATTTTAACTGAGTCAAAGACTTCTATTCGCCCGTTGTCTACCCGTACAATCTTGCATAGTTTATATTCTGTCTTACTTGAAACTATCCGGTGATCAAAAGTTTCGATGTAGACCGAAGGAATATTGGTCAGCTGTTTGTACTGTGCCTTTGACATGCAGCAAAACAGACAGAGGAGCATTAAGATTTTGGTCTTTCTCATTCTAAAAGTGCATGATGGAGTTTCAAATTTACATCATTTTCCGAATACGGCAAAGCACGCACCGCCATAATACCCTATTTCATAAGTTTTTCATTACCTTTGCCGAAACAGCACAGCATTCAACCATGAAATCATTAAAGGAACTCTACAGAATCGGTCAGGGGCCATCATCATCACACACAATGGGGCCGCGTCTGGCATCCGAGTCTTACTTGAAAAAGCATCCAGCATCACATGCTTTCCGTGTTACATTATATGGCAGCCTGGCCGCTACGGGAAAAGGCCACCTGACCGATTTTGCCATCAAGCAGGTGCTCGGTGACGAACGGACAGAGATTGTATGGCATCCCGAGATTGTGCTTCCGTTTCACCCCAACGGAATGAAATTTGAGACACTCACTGAAGACGGCTCCTTCGGTGATGCCTGGATTGTTTACAGCGTAGGTGGAGGGGCTTTGGTCGAAGACGGCAAGCAGAAAAGCGAAACACCCGAAGTCTACGACATGGATCACATGTCGGATATCAAGGATTGGTGCGACCGGCGTGGCATGTCCTATTGGGAATATGTCGAACATTGTGAAGGACCGGACATCTGGGATTTTCTGGAAGAAGCATGGCGTGCCATGTGTGCTGCCGTAGAACGCGGCATTGAGCACGAAGGCGTGCTGCCCGGCATATTAAAGTTGCGCCGCAAAGCCCCCGATTACTATATACGTGCCATGGGCTATGCCACCAACCTGCAATCTCGCGGCCTGGTCTTTTCGTATGCTTTGGCTGTAAGCGAAGAGAATGCCTCGGGCGGCATCATTGTAACAGCCCCAACCTGCGGAGCTTGCGGCGTGGTTCCGGCTGTGCTCTACCACATACAAAAGACGCGGCAATTTCCCATCCGCCGAATCCTTCGTGCCTTGGCCATCGCCGGCATAGTCGGCAACATTGCCAAAAGCCGGGCATCTATCTCGGGGGCCGAAGCCGGATGCCAGGCTGAAGTAGGAGTTGCCTGTGCCATGGCTGCCGCTGCCGCCAATTATGCTTTCGGGGGTTCACTCGCAACCATAGAGTATGCGGCCGAAATGGGACTGGAACATCATTTGGGCATGACCTGCGACCCCGTTTGCGGCTTGGTGCAGATTCCTTGCATCGAACGAAACGCGCATGCGGCTTCGCGCGCCTTGGATGCCAACGTTTACGCTTCTTTTGCCGATGGCATTCACCGCATTTCGTATGACAAAGTCGTTGAAGTCATGAAACAAACAGGGCATGACTTGCCATCGCTTTACCGTGAAACATCCGAAGGAGGACTCGCCAAAGAATATAATGAATAAGATGTATCTCTTTGGCAATTTACAAAAGGGATTCAAAATTGCCTCATTATTTTACCATACAAGATTTATCTACACTTTCTTTGTAGGAATGCATTCGCATTCGCCTACGCCGGCTCTGTCCTGTAAATCTTCGGACAGCTGTTTTTGTGACGTTATGCCCATGGAACGCAGTTCTTCGGTTTGTCTGACAAGATTGCCACGTCCCTCGCAAAGTTGCTTCAATGCCTTTTCGTAGGCTTCGTGTGTTTGATTCAGACGCCTGTCGATGTCTTTGAACGTATCGACAAAGCCCACAAACTTGTCATACAGCGAAGATGCACGTTTTATGATTTGCTCCACATTCTTGTTCTGGCGGTCGCTCTGCCAAATGTTATAAATGATCTGCAACGTCGTCATCAAGGTGGTGGGACAAGTCAGGACTATGCCTTTCCGGAATGCCTCTTCGTTCAGTTTTGCATCATTGCTCACAGCCAGGATATAGGCGGCATCGCTTTGCAGGAAAAGGAGAACATGGCTGCCGGCATCGCCCAATGCCGAATTATAGGCTTTGGCCGCAAGCTCGTCAACATGGCTGCGCACCGAACGCACATGCATTTCTATGGCCTGTTTCCGCGATGCCTCATCGCCCGCATCGAGGTAGTCCATATATGATGTAAGCGAAACTTTTGAATCGACCACCACTTTTTTGTTGTCAGGGAAGCACACCACGGCATCGGGACGCAGATTATGCCCGTCGGGCATCCTTATGTTGTATTGCAAAAAATACTCCCTGTCGCGAACCAGTCCCGAACGCTCAAGTATGGCCTCCAATATCATCTCGCCCCAATCACCCTGCACTTTGTTTTCGCCCTTTAAGGCACGAGCCAGATTTTCTGCCTGACGCCCCACACTGTCGGTCTGCTCTACCAGCCGCTTCATGGCTTCGTCGAAAGAGGCCTTGCGGCGGATGCCTTCGGCATTGCTTTCCATGACTGTGCGGTTGAGCATGTCCAGATGTACTTTAAAGGGACGTAAAAGATAGTCTATCTGCTCTTCGTTGCGCCGGGCAAACTGACGTGACTGCAAATCCAGCATTTGTTGTGAAAGAACGCGGAACTCGTTTTTCATGTTCTCCATACTTTCCTTCGACAAAGTGGCGTCGGCTTTTTGACGGACAAGATTGTTACGGTATAGCAACAACGACAGGACAACGACAACGGCAAACAAGACGATGAGGGCTATTTCCATATTATGGTCGGTTTCCGATATGGGAATAATGGAGGAATGAATGACCAAAGCTTTGCGATACGCTTAACTTGGCATTTTGCGGCAGGCATGGAGCCTGCACACCGGCATGGAAAATGGTTTTGCCAATCTCTACTTGAGCTTCGTCCCACAAACCTGATTGCAAGAAAGCATCAAGAGTCTGCCGTCCTCCTTCAACCAAGAGCGATTGAATGTCGTGATCTTTAAGGTAGGCCAGCAGCTGCGAAAGGGTGTCGCTGCCATCATCCACACGAAGAAAAGTGTAGTTGCACTGCCTACGACGCTCTTCATTGTCGTCCTCGCCAACAACCAATGTAGAGACAGAACCATCAAAAAGATGAAGATGAGCCGGCAACAGTCCATGTTTGTCAAAGACAATTCTCAATGGATTGTTGCCATACCACTTGCGCGCCGTAAGCGAAGGATTGTCTGCCATAGCTGTGTTGCGCCCTACAAGAATCGCCTGGTTAAGGGTGCGAAGACGGTGCACACCTATTTGTGTATGTGGTGTAGACACGAAAATCTTGCCATCAGGCTGAGCCGAAGGAGCCATAAAGCCGTCGGCCGACTGTGCCCATTTGAGAAACACATAAGGGCGTTGAAGAGTCTGACAAACTATAAACCTTCGATTTAAAGCACGGCATTCTTCTTCCAATATGCCGGTACGAACCTTAACTCCGGCTTCGCGCAGCATACGGATACCGGCACCATTGACTTTACAAAAAGGATCTGTCATGCCAACCACTACCTCGGGAATGCCTTTTTCAATGATAAGTTTGGCACACGGCGGTGTGCGTCCGTAATGAGCACAAGGTTCCAGGCTGACATACAGGCACGAATCATGCAGCCACTCAGGATGACTGACAGCGGCAATGGCATTGACTTCGGCATGAGCTTTTCCACAACAGGCATGAAAGCCCTCGCCAATAATCTTTCCATCGCGCACAATAACAGCACCCACCATGGGATTGGGTGCAGCACCTTGTTCACCACAGCGAGCCAGCTGTAAACAGCGGCGCATCCACAATTCATCTTCCTTCGTCTTCATGTTAAGCTATGGATTGGTGCCGGAAGCCACCGCAAAGCTGTTATTGCAGGTTCTCTTTGAAGAAATTGGCTATGCGTGTCATCAAATGCAGGCGGGTATTTCCTCCGTAAATACTATGGTTACGATTGGTATAAACTTGCATGTCAAATTGTTTACCGGCTTGCACAAGCACTTCTGCATACTCAGCTGTATTTTGGAAGTGAACATTGTCGTCGGCCAATCCGTGGCAAATCAATAAATGTCCGTGCAGCTTAGGGGCCAAAGTAAGGGCATTGTAATCGTAGCCATCGGGATTTTCAGCCGGAGTATGCATATAACGCTCCGTATACACTGTATCGTAGAAACGGCAGCTCGTCACCGGCGCAACTGCGACACCAGCCTTAAATACTCCCTTGTTCTGGCTCATACTCATCAAGGTATTGAAGCCTCCGAAGCTCCAGCCCCAGATGCCTATGTTGTTTTTGTCTACATATGGGAGTCCGCCGACGTATACAGCTGCCTCCACTTGATCGTTTGATTCCAGTCGGCCAAGACGCAGATGCGTGCATTTCTCAAAAGCGGCACCTCGGCCACCTGTGCCACGTCCATCTACGCAGACAACAATAAAGCCCTGACTGCACAAATAGCTTTCGTACACTCCACCCGGCATAAAACCTGCAGACCAGGAATCGTACACCTGCTGAGAACCGGGGCCACCATATTGATAGAGTATCACAGGATACTTCTTGCCGCTATTGAAATCAACAGGTTTCATCATCCACCCATTCAGCTCTACTCCGTCTGAGGTCTTGAATGTAAAGAGCTCTTTCTTCGCTATGTCGGCTTTTTGCAGACGTTCTTTCAGCTGTGCATTGTCAATGAGTGTCTTCTCTGTTTTGCCCTCGCTGTTGCAGATGGATGTTACCGGCGGTGTGGTGATATTGGAATACACATTGATGAAATAACGCAAGTCATTGCTGAATATGGCTGAGTTATCTCCCTGCTGCGCAGACAGTTTTTTTGTCTTTCCCTTCAAGTCAGTCTTGAATATGGCTGTTCGCAACGGACTTCCATCCTTTGCACGATAATAGAACGAACCCGTCTTGGCATCATATCCATAGAAGCCGGTCACTTCATCATTGCCCTTGGTAAGCTGCTTGACCAACTGGCCTGTCAGCGTGTACCAATAGAGATGGTTACAGCCGCTGCGGTCGCTCATCAGCAAAAAGTGGTTTCCTATCACTTTCAGCTGCTGGTAAGCGTCTTCTTTTACATACTTATCGTCTTTTTCCGTTATGACCGACTTGCACACCAGGCTGCGGGTATTGCACACATAAAGGTTCATCACATCCTGATGACGATTGAGTGTTACCGCAGCAATCTGATCGGGATTGGATGTCGGCATGATACGAGGAACATAGCCATCGGCATCGAGAGGAAGATTCAGTTTACGGGTTACATGGCTCTTGATGTCATACGAATAAACCCCTACCGTTGCATTCTGCGCACCGGCAATCGGATACTTGTAGCTATAGGTGCCGGGATATTCCTCAAATTCTTTCCTTTCGGGTTTCATACCTTTATATAATGGTATGTTGAATACCGGCACTTTCGATTCATCATAACGTATCCATGCAAGCATCTTGCTGTCGGCCGTAAAGGTAAAGGCACGGCTGAAGCTGAACTCTTCTTCATTGACCCAGTCGGGAATGCCGTTAAGCACGTTGTTGACTTTTCCGTCTTTGGTGACCTGGCTCTCGGCATTGTTGAAGAGCAGTTTGACAAGATAGATGTTGTTGTCACGTACAAAGGCTATCTGGTTGCCGTCGGGTGAAAAGATAGGTTCCTGTTGTTTTCCGTTCTTTGACAGCTGTTCCAGCGTGTTGTTCTGAACGGAATAAAGGTAGTATTCGGCTTTTTTGGAATGACGATAAACGGGCTCTGTTTCCGTCTGTATCAGGATGCGGCTTCCTTCAGGCGAAACTATGTAACCGTCTATGCGGCCTATTTTAGGGCCGCGTGCCGTATTGGCATCAAACAAAGTGCCGACCTTATTGCCTGTCTTGAACGAATATTTGATGATGCTTTTGCCATCTTCGCTGATACGGGCAAAGTTTTCGCCATCCGACAGCGGACGAACACCATAAAGTCTGTCTGCACTATACGTGCCATTGACGGCCTCGTCTATTGTGATCTGCTTGCCGGCACGGCTGTTTATAAACATAACCAATCCGATGATTGCTAATACATACTTTTTCATGTGGCTTTTCTTATTTCTGCAAAATTACGTCTTTTCATCTACAGCAATGACATTTCAGCAAGAAAATAATTATGTTTTACGGATTGGTCACAACGACCTTTTTGCTTTCACGGTGACCATCCGAGTATGTTTTTCGGACAATATAGACTCCGGACAAGGGCTTTCCGTTGATGCGGCGGCCTCCCAAATCATAGTATTCGACGGCTATGACAGCCGCCGGAGCTGGCCTTGTCTCTGCAATCGCTGAAAGCCGCCATGACGAACGAATGGAGTCAAACAGGTTTTCAGCAATAAGTCTGTGCCCAAGATTATTAGGATGGTTGGCCACACCCTGTGCCATCGGGCCACCATCTTTGATGAAATGCCATTCGTTGTCATCACCATACACTTTATCATTGACGGTTGCCATTGTTTCTTTTGAACAGAGCGAACGCAACGGACACCAGATGCAGCTTCGTGAAAGTGCTGCCGCCGACTGCGAATCGTCTCTTTGACTGCTTGGCCAAAAGCTACCCGACATGACAATTGCTGCATTCGGGCTGTGAGCTTTGATTTGATCTATCAACGCTTCCAGGTCTTCCGTATAGTCAGTAAAGTTACTGACGCATTCACCCAAGCGCAATACAATCAGGTCTTCTGTACCACTGAGCATGTCAACCGTCTTGTCGCGTACGTTGGGGCTCCAATGTCCTCGTTCAAAATCGGCTACGTTATGAATGGTCATTTCAGGCTTGTCACCATCTTGCCACTGTGTGATGAGCTGCTGCAATATATGGCAATAGTCACTGTCGCGGCACGCTGCAGCCATGCCCCACTCACCCCACCAGTAATCGGTTACCGGATGAATCGTGAAGGAATTGCCCATGACGGCCATTTCCTTGATTTTTCCTTCTGAATGCCCTGCCGGACCATGTCCATAGACAAGAAGACTCCATGCGAGCATCAGCAGGCATGGAGCTTTCATAACTAAAGATTTGTTTGCTTTCACCCAATAAGTCTTTTTACCACTTGTCTTCGGCATAGACACCGTTGTAGACACTTTTCGGAACCAGTTCAAAGAAGTCTATGTATAATTGTCGTGAGGTGTCATCGAGCACTGACTTCATACGCAGGTAATAGGTCTTTTCGGGTTCCATCTGCGTTGTCAGTATGATGCGCCTCATACATTGTTTGTCTCCACGAAGGTTGCTTGTCACCGTGCTTCCGGTGCTGGTGCCGTAATAGCGCGGAGCCTTCATATATTCATGCATGGCCATTACACGGTCGTTTTCATCATTGGCATCCGGATCCCTCGCATCATCGGCAACCCAGCCTATAGATGGTATGTCTGCACTGATTCTCATGTCTAACGGCAGGCCCACTGCCGGCAGGTTTTCCTTGTTTTCGCCAAAGTAGAATTGGCACATGCTGCGACGGTCAGATACATTCTGAGCCATATAACGAAGCTGGTATGTGCCGGAGAAAGGAACAGGCGGCAGTTTTACAGTCACATCATACAGCCCTTGTATGTTGTATTCGTCGCCCTGGTAATTGCGCCATCCGCTGGAGAAGCCGGCCAGATAGGTCACATTGGTTTCGGCTGTCCATGTCATGTTTTCGAAATAGCCGCGCGGCATGTTGTACTGGTCTTCCGAGTTCATGATGCGACGCAGGCCGTTGGTTATCTGTTCGGGCAGCAATGCACAGATGTCATAGCGCATACGTTCGTTCAAAACCTTGTTGGGAACGTCTTCGTCATAAACCAATACATCGTCGAGTGCGTAATAGTAGCCGTTCAAGGCATTGTATTCGCGGCCTCCGTTTGACTCTTCAATGAGGACGCCCTTACGGGGAACTTCTATTTCATTATAGTTGCTGTTATCGTATTGTGACACGTAGCGGTTGATGCGTTTCCCTTCGGTGGTCTTTCCTTCCGTTATTTTCAGGAGACGGCGTCCCTTGCCCAGTGTCTCGTAGTATTCCCAGGCGTTGATGCCAAGCACTGACGGGTTCTTGAAGCCATAGCCTTGTTCGTTGAAATGTATCACCAGCTGGTTATACATGATGGCTTCGGGAAGGATGTGATATGACACGAATTGGTTGACGGCATTGTCTTCACTTTTCAGGTCGGCATCCTTTGCCGCAGGATAGTATTCGGCACATTTTTCCCTGACCACGGCCATGATTTCGTCCCAATTCTGCAGGTCGCCGTTTTCGGCATACTGGAATTCGGGAAGATTCCATTTTTCCATCAATACGCTGTCAGGCTCAGCGAAGATGGTATATCCCGTGTTTCTGTGGTCGGGACAAGGAATCGGAGTGCGTTCTGTGGGGCATCCCTGACCCTCTTTGGGATGATCTTCTTCGTAGGCCTCATCACGGAACTTCATTGTTTTCTTGTCCCAGCCTGTCTGCCGCAGCAGATAAGCGAACACGCGCAGGTTGTCGGTCGTGGATATCAGTGCACTGATGGTTTCGTTGGACGGGGTTATCACCCGGTCAACGATATGTACCACGCCGTTTTCCAGCTCATTATCGGTACTGATGATAAGCGAGCGGGTGTTGACATAGATGCCCAGCTTGCCGCCTTGCAGCGTATCGAAACGGATGGTCAGGAAGCGGTCCGAGAACGAAGGGCGTTCCAATGAGCCCACCTGAAAGGCTGTCGAGAGGAAGGCTTCAGAGTTGAGATTGTCTATAAGGCTGTTATTGACTATCTGTTCTGCGGTGCTGTCGGGGCATTGCTCAATGGGATAGTTCTTTTGGTTGTATACAGAGTCCAAATAGTTCTGCACTGCTTCATTGGTAGGGGCAAAGCATGTGTAGTTGCCTCGGGCCGACAGCAGCTCGGCAACCGTCGAGGCCGACTTCCCGCTGAGCCGTACCTTTGTGGCCAGATAGGCAAACTTGGTGGTAGAGTCATTCTGGTTCAGGAAGTCTATCACCTGCATTCCGGTAAAGGAATACATATCGCTCTCGTCTACTTCGTCACGACAAGAGCCCATAAACACAGTCACTGTAAGCACTGCCATCAGCAGGACGGCAGCTTCATAAAGTCTTTTCGCGCAGTCTTTCATATTGTAATTATTTTGTTTTCCGGCAACCTTTTGAGGCCGAAATGTCCGGAAAGCATGTTGCCGGCCGGAGCATCGTATCCTCATTCTATACGCCTTTTATTTTACGCGTCAAAGTTATGCATTTATTTTAAAGCCGACAAACTTTTTTGGCTGTTTCTGTTATCTTCGGTTGATATTTTTCATCAAGAGTTCTTTTCCTTAGTCCGGCAGTATGGTTGTCGACAGTATCACGATGTCGTCAAAAGGGCGGTCGCCTTCGATTGTGGCTGTCTTTTGTATCCTGTCAACCACATCGAGCCCTTCAACCACCTGTCCGAACACGGTGTAAGTGCCGTCCAGATGGGGCGCGCCACCCTCTTTCACGTAGGTTTCCCTTACGTTTTCGGGCATGGATATTTTGCCTTCCGACTTTTCCTGCAGCTGTTGGGCCATCCTGCGCACTTCTTTTTTGGTGAAACGTCTGCCCCATACGATATAGAACTGTGACCCGCTCGACCTGCGTTCGGGGTTGGTTTTGTCTCCTTCCCTGGCAGCTGCCAGGGCTCCGCGCCGGTGAAAGTGACGGGGGAAGTCAATCTCGGCAGGCAGCGTATAGCCGGGTCCGCCCTCACCGAGTGGCTTATCCATGCGTGCATGACGCGAATCGGGGTCGCCGCCCTGTATCATGAAGTTCTCGATGACGCGATGAAACAGCAGGCTGTCATAATAATGTGTGGCGCACAGGTGCAGGAAGTTGTCGCGGTGTTTGGGTGTTTCATCATAGAGCTCCACCGTGATGTTGCCTTTGTTCGTTGCTATCAGCACCCTTTTGCGCTTGCCGTTTTCTTGGGCTGTGGCTGCCAGGAAGCAGCAGATGAAAATAATAAAGCAAATTCTACGCATCGTTTATACCTTATATAATAGGAGGAGCAAAGTTAAGGCAAAATCTTTCAAGACAGGCATTTTTCGGGT
>ERZ808246.1781-NODE-1781-length-14625-cov-3.737612_pt1 | contig 14625 bp, 14 predicted proteins | sample MGYA00521083_ERZ808246 | MGnify/ENA primary metagenome ERZ808246 (study PRJEB31516, sample SAMN03275577) | gut metagenome | biome: mammalia-associated habitat; material: feces | host: Papio cynocephalus | place: Kenya | collected 2012-07-07 ...
GGAAATTCGTGGAAAAAGAAAAATTGTGACTCATTTGAATCCGGACGTTTTAAATCACGACCGTGTTTATAAAATACTGATTCAAAAGGTTCAGCAATTGTTTGACCCAGCTATCATCGAAGTAGATAGTCGTATTACAGATCATGCCAGAATTTTACGAATGCCCGGAACCATCAACCGAAAAGCTGGTCGATATGCAATGATTTTTGATTGCGACCCGGCATGCAGATATGCTCCTGAAAAACTGTATGAGTGTTTCAATATCTCAGCCAGTCCTGTAAATGACGATGTTGTAATCAGTGAACATAAAAAAGCTACTGCTAAAAAGAAAAAGGGTTCAAAATCGTCATCTACCAATCATGAACGTAATACAGAAAATGACAACATCGTTCTAAGTGCTCCATTGAAATTCCGTTGGGCTGCCAAAATTCGTATACCAAAAATGATGCAAATTCCAGATATGATAGAGATGCGTGATGGCATGGGACGTAAAAAACTAGTCTTCGCTTTTTACTGTCATGCACGAATTTTATACATAAGATCCGTTGCATATGCTATGGCAAAATCATTAAATGAGAATTTCGCGGAACCATTGGATGATGCTGAATTTGAAAATCAGATACTCAGAGTTGATCAACATAAAGAACGACCTGGATGGAACATGCATGCAGACGGAACATACATTTTTAACGCAGCTACATTAGCGGAAAATTTTATTCCTGAATGTGCAGTTGGCATGTTCACAGCGGACTCTACTAGACGAGCAGAATATAAGGAGAACCAGGATGAGGCTGCTGAAAGGGATCGTAAAATTGCCACGTTATGGCTCAGTGGCATGTCTGCATTAAAGATTTCCATAGCTTTAGCTGGAAAATATCAGCACATTAGCCCTGACACTATTAAACGGACAGTCAAACGTCTGGGCCTCACAGCTGAGCGTAACACAATGCTTGAAACTATCGATTTTGATGAGAAAAAACGCTATGGTCATCAAAAAAAGCCACATTCTCCAGCCGAGATTCTCCAACTTCCTGAGGGTAGTGAGGGGGCAACTCTTCACGAAAGTAGAGGGGGAGAGGACGAGAGGAGAGGAGTAGAAGAACAAACGGCAGCATTATCCTTCCTATTAACAGGAACTAATGCATTTTTAACAGGTGCAGCCGGTACAGGTAAAACGCATGTATTACAAGAATTGTTAACGATTTGTCGTTCAAATGGAAAAACAGTCACTGTTGTAGCACCATCTGGTATTGCTGCAGATAACTTAGGCGGTAGCACCATTAATCACGGATTACATGTGCCAGTACAAACGATTTATTTACCAAATACAGCCATGTTTAACACATCTGCATTACGTAAAACAGACGTGTTAGTGATCGACGAAATCAGTATGGTCCGCGTGGATCTATTCGGATGTATCCTGAACCTGGTTCATCTGGCTGAGCAGAAATATAATCGCCATATTCAGATTGTTGTTTGTGGTGATTATCATCAGATTGCTCCAATCGTAACGACTACCGAACGTGAGCAGCTGCAACCATATAAAACTTCACTTGGATCGTTATATGCATTTGCCAGTGTCTGTGGTTGGGAAGATGGCATCTGGCAAAATACCATTGAATTACATCACGTGTGGAGACAGGACAATCGTTCTTATTGTACCGCTCTGGATCAATTGGCAGTTGGAAATTACAACGGGATTGAGTATTTTAACAAAAATGCTCATATCGGATTAACGGATTCAGAATTATCATCCAGATTAGAAAATGGAGAAATTTATCTGAGTGCATTTCGAGCCGATGTGCAACGGATTAATACCATGATGATATCTCGACACCAGAATGATTCTACATATAGAACATGGACCTGCTCATCTATTGTAGGAACTGCAACCGCTGCATTTCCTGTCGAAAAAGCGATTCCTGTATATGAAGGAATGCCTGTAATGTTTATAAAAAATGGATCTCGTTACTGTAATGGTACACGAGGAACAATTACAAAGGTCTGCAATGGATTCGTTAAGATCACTGTAAATAATGAAATTTTACATATCTATCCTACACAAATTCATTCAACAGATACTTCCAATAGCATTATGACACAGCTACCATTCGTTCCATGCTATGCAATGACGATCCATAAGTCACAGGGGCTTACATTAGATCGAGTGATTTTAAATCCAACTTGTTTTGAATCTGGCCAGCTGTATACCGCACTGTCGAGAGTGAAAAATATTAATGGTTTAACATTAACCTCATCCATTCAAATGTCATCATTACGTGTAGATGCTGCTGTTCTGGAGTTTTATCGGAAAATAAAAACTTCTCAAATAGCTGTTTAACTAAATAGGTGCAGACACCACATCATATCAGGAGTGGATGTCTGCATCATTAAAAAATCCAGACCACGATACATCATACCACTCTGCATGTTGTTATTTATTTATATAAATAAACAACATTATATTTCTTTTATTAGAAGGCTTGAAAATGGCTAAAATACGTAGTTTTTTAGATGATAGTGAGTGTAATCTGGAGTTACTTTACGAGTTCTTGGAGTTACTTTACGAGTATTCGGAGCTATAGTGAGTGCAATTTGGAGTTTAAAAAACATAGGATAGTGAGTGCAGTTTGGAGTTACTTTACGAGTGTTTGGAGCTATAGTGAGTGCAATCTGGAGTTAGTGAGTGCAATTTGGAGTCAGTACATCATTATGATAGAAAATGTTCATGAAGGTGAATTGGCTGCCCAAAAATTTCATTATCATAACGTATAGAAATTTTCAAATTTTCATAGTGAGTTTAAAAAGGAGTTTTGTGTAATCTACAAATTAATCATGTGATCACTGTTTGTGAGAATAAAATAGAGCATTAAATGGCTGAAAATCGTCATTTTACGTATAAAAAGGAGCAATTTGATTGACAAAATCAATTTCTGATGTGATCATAGTGAGTATAAAAAGGAGTTTCTACTTTTATGAACAATGAGAATTCCCATGAACTGAGGACGATAAATGTCAAAAAATCGAATACACTAATTCAATCCATCGGAAAAACGTCGCTCTTATCAAATAAGGTATTTCTGACCGCACTGCTTAAAGTGGAGAAGCGAGATGGATGTAGTTCTGAATTAAAGCCCTACTATCAACGAATTGAGAATAAGGTCGGCGTGGATTTTACCAGAGGTCTCGTATCGGAGTTCTCAAATTCAGATATGCGAAATTTTATGAATAAATCAGGGAGCTACTATAAAGCGGTTGAGGAGCTCATGGATAATAATTCTCCAGCATCACTGAAAAAGCAGTGGGGAATTATGGTCCATAATCCTGAGGATGGATTATATGGCTTTGTTGACGTCATTACATCGATGATTTATGACTCAAAGCAGGGAAAGCTATTGGTTAAATTTTCGGATGAGCCAAAGATTCAGGCAGAAATTTATAATCTACGACGGAACTATACAACACTGAACTATGGTCTCATGATGTCTTTTCGATCTGTATATTCATATAGGATCTATGAAATGCTCCTCAGCAGAATCGGATATGATGACTGGAGAAATAAAGGTGAAAAGAGCTCTGAGTATAACTATGATTACGGTCTGTCTGAACTGAAATATCAGCTTGGGATTCTTGATCCTTATATTAGTCCAAGTGTGAAAGAAGCGATCATGGAGGCCAAAACTCCTGAGGATTTTGAACGAATCGAAGAAATAATTTCAACAGAGCACAAAATGCCTCGCTATAATGATTTTGAAAAATATACGTTGCGAAAAGCAATAAAAGAAATCAACTCTATCGAGAACCCAGAATATCATTTTGATTACTCTCCTATTCGTAGTGGGCGAGGAGGTAAAGTGAAGGGAGTACTATTCATAATTAAGCGTGTGAGCGTGTCGCTATCAGGAGATACGATAACAGACGATGAAAAAGATGAATGCTTTGACCAGATTCGTGCATTGATTTCGGAGGATCTGAAAACCAAGGACATACGAACAATCGCAGAGGCTGCAAACTATGATATCGATAAAGTCAAAAAGGCTTATGAGATTGCTTCCGCCAGTACGAAAGACATACCTAATTTAGTTGGCTTTATGAAGGCTGCTATTAAGAATTCGTATGAAATGCCTATACGAAAAAATACTAGTAATTCGTTTTTAAATATGGAGCGTGCCGATATCGATTATGATGAAATCGCAAAGAAAAAACTTCAAAAACGATTGAATCCAATTCAAGAAACATTGATGTTTGATGACGCGGGGAATGTATTGTAATTATAAAAATAGGAATGGAAATATATCCATTCCTATTTTTATAATTATTTATTTATCGCTATCTCTATGAGATCCTTTATTTTCTCCGATATCTTCAGGATACTTGTTCATATCGTCGGCAGAACTAAATGATATATTTTCTGCTCGCCATATTAGTTCTCTTCTTTGGTTGTTTGTAATTCTTTTTTGATCCTGCACGAAATCAAGTATCCACCTCATCACTTCTCGAATCTTAACCATATAGTATTAGTCTACTTGCTTTTTGGTAGTGGAATCCGCTCATTGGTATATTCCTTTTTTATATCTTGTATTTATGCTATATCTATCTTATATTTATCATGTTGCTATCTTGCATTTGATTCTAAAATCATGTTGACATATTGTGTAAGTGTCTGATGATACATGTCTGAACCATCCACGATTTTATCATATACATCCATATCAAACTTTACATAAATTCTTTTTGATGCCTGTCCCTTCCTTCGTGGAACAAAGTCCTTTGACGGTTTTATCGGAAGACGGTCATACCATCTACGGATAACTTCAGGATCAGCATTGCGAACCATCGAATTGATGTAATAAGCTGCGGTGACTCCCATCTTTTCAGATTCATCTCTTATTATTGAGTACACGGAATCTGTAAAAGCCATGTTTATTTTTTTAGATGTCTCAGACTCGACGGAATTCTTTTCAATCACTGCTTCAGCTCTTCTATAAGCCGCATACTTTTCATGCTGATTTTCATTGATATCATGTATTTGTGCTGTATTTATCTTGTGTGCATCTTGTGTCTGTATTGTATTTGCATACATTCCAGACAAATCCAACTTTTTCTTTGCCATTTCTATCCAACCTCTCGTTCCAATTCCTCCACAAATCCTTTAACAGATTCTGCGGCCCGACTTCCCGGATCATACTCCGTAATTCCCATGTGCGCTGCCACGCACTCGCTCAAAGAAACCGCTTGCGGAAGTTTTGTATCAAAAATCTTTGTTCCAACACTGGAAGCCATTCTCTCCGCAACTTCCTGAACCTGCTTTCCAAGATTAGTTCGGTCATTACTACGATTAAATAAAATCCCCGCAATCTGTAGCTTGGTATTCGTAGTTTCCTGGATTTCTGCAATCGATTCAAGGATACCGGAATTCCCTTCCAAAGAAGCGATATCCGGCAGCATGATTACAACTGCAAAATCCGACACAGAGAGAGACAGGTAATGCCCCCACCCCGGAGACGGATTAACATCAATAAATATGTAATCATATTTATCTTTCGCCGCCTTCAATTCACTTCTAAACTTACTAATCTTAGAATCCATTCCAAGTTCTGATACCGACATGTTCGCCGGAACAAGATCCAGATTTTCTTTAACAGGAGTAGTCACGCTATTCAGTGATGTACCGCTCTTCAGAACATCTACGATTGTTTTCATGGAATCCGAGCGCTGGACTCCTGAGAAGAAAGTCAGATTAGCTTTCTGACCGTCCATGTCGATCATCAGAATTCTTTTTCCAAGGCTTGCAAGCTCCCAGGCTGCGTTGAAGCAGACAGATGTTTTTCCGACTCCACCTTTTTCATTAATGAATGTAACGACTTTAGCCTCCATGTATTCTTCCTTTCTATCTTATATTTATCTTGTATCTGTATCATATTCCAGATGACATATGCAGTCAATACTATCTTGTATCTATCTTGTTGCTATCATATATTTATATTGTATTTATCTTATTTTCATCTTGTGTTATATAAAAAAGAGGCAGTCATGCTGCCTCTTTTAACCAAATCATCAACTTATTTCTTCATCTCATCAAGTTTGGTCTGAAGCGTTTCCAGCTTGGCCTGGAGTTTTGCGTTCTCTTTGTCTGCTTCTCTAAGCAAACCATTCATCTCGCGCTCTTTCTCATTCACAGCCTTGGCAAGCTCGAGCGCTGCATCCTTCTGTGTATCCGATATCTTCCGCTCCATTTCCGTTTTAAGTTCACGAATTTCGGTTTCGTGGTCCTTCTGTAAGGTCTTCAGCTCCAAATCCGCAGTTTCCTTGATCCGTTCCATTTCCTTTTCAAGCTCACTGATTCGCAGCTTGGCTGTCTCTTCGGACTTTCTCAGATCATCATAACCATCAGCTTTACTTTCTGCGACACCGAGCTTATCTGCAAGCGTTGAAATGGTCTTGTCCTTCTCAGCCACAAGTTTCGCAGATGTCTCAGCCTGCTCCTTGGCAGCCACAGCATCCTTGACAGCCTGATCTCTTTCAGCTCTTGCGTCTGCTGTCACTTTCTCGAGGATCTGCTTATCTTCCGCGAGATGGTCGGCCTTTTCCTGCAGGGACGTTATGGTCTTATCCTTGCTTTCCAGTGCTGACGTGAAGTCTTCTCTGGCCGTTTCGCGCGCATTATTGTAGTCCTCAACACTCTTTAGGTACGCAGCCATCACCTTTTTTACATACATCTCGAACTCTTCAATGTCCTTACTGCTTGTCGGAACCAATGTTTTTGCACGGTCGAGCTCCATGACCTGAATCATGTGGTCGAATCCCTGAGCCTGGTTCATGCCGTTTGTTTCACAAAATTTTCTGAAAGCGTCAGCTGATTCCTGGTCGATACGAAAATTCGTCTGTTTGATTTCTCCCATAATTATTCGTTCTCCTTATGAAGATTGTTATATACAAAGAGTGTTGCTTTCACGTCCTCTAAAGAATCGTGTGCATCATAAGTATACCCGTAGTACTTAGCCGCTGTAGTAAGTTTTTGCCATGTCCAGCTGCGATGGTTTTCGTTCCATTCCCCGTATATCGGGGCAAATTCCAGCATCACATCATATACTGGAACATTTGGAAGCGTGATTCCATGGTTTTCAAGAAATTTCATATCAAATCTGCCATTATAGGCAATCAGCTCGTCCGCCCGAGAGAAGATGTCCTGGATCTCCTGTATTCGCTCTTGAAAGGTCGGCTTATGTTTAACCATATCATATGAGATATGGTGGACTCGTTCGGCGGAAGGCCAGCTTGTTTGATGCTCTGGCTTAAAATAGTCATCAAACAGGACCTCTCCATTTTCATCAATCATAGATAGCTGTAGAATCTCATCCTCCATAGGATTGAGTCCGGTGGTTTCTGTGTCAAAAATGACCTTCATAAGGCCTCCTTTCAGCTTTTGTCGGCGCCAACTCCATCTGATTATTTATAGTATATCTCAGTTTAGCACCTGCGGTCAATGACGTTATACATTGTTATACAATGCTACTGTTATACATAACTAAGGCCGAAAATAACCAGGAGAGAAAGAAAGCCTCTCAGATACATACCTATACTGTAGAGCTATAGTTCTGTATCTGGTAGGAAATGTACAGCCCCGTGTTGTTTGTGTACCATTTATATGGAGAAAAGGGAGGACTTATCATGATTTACTATGACATCGGCTACCTTGACGGCCGAAACCATGTGATTCACTTAGTGATTGGATTTATAAAGGCGTCTTTGAGTATGGGATGTGAGAAGGACCATCTTTTAACCATCCTCACCGACGAAGAGCTGTTGGCGAACGCTCTACAGACGTATGATCCAGGCTTTTTTAACAACTACGATGAAAATATCGGTCCTATAGATACCTGCAAATCAAAAAGGCCGGTCACATGACCGGCCCCTTCAAATTCTTTATGGCTTTTACCTCGCATAAACAAGGTTAGCAACTTTTTTCGCCGCTATAATAAGCGTAATCTCCAGGAAGTTTTATATTAGGAATCCATAATTCCGTACCATCCCAGCCTTTCTCGCTATTTCCGGTGATTTTATACATTGTAAGAACTACATCATCTGGATAATCATCCCCAAGTTTACGATCCGTAGGCGAAAGCAACGTACCAGTTCCTTTTCCTATATCTCTATTACGTCTTACAATAAGCCACCCCTGAGATAGTGGATTTTCAGCAATAAATGCATTTATAAAGCCAATAAACGGCTGTGCATTCCAGTCATTATTTTCGCTATAGGTCAATTCAAGTAACTTTATGATGAGTCGTAAACTAACAGAGTAAATGCCATCCTCAAATGGTCGAGTTAGAACATCAAGTTTTCCTATATCTGTATTTCCAGGATAAAATGGAAAGTAATTCACGCCACCAGAAAAAATATTAATAGCTTTTTGGTCGAGTACATTTTTTCTAGTTGGTCGAAGACCCGCAGGATAAAAGATCTTTATGTCATTGCCATTAAAGTCACTTTCAATCTGCTTAATAATACTATTGTTTGTCTGATTAATATCAGAGAATAACTTAAACAATCGCGGTGGCATAAATACCCTCATGAGCTCTGGATCTCTATCATATCCGAACATTCTAGCATGCTGCCACATTGTATCAGCTTGCGGATTTTTAGAGATTCGACAGTAATAGATAGTCTGGAGCTTTGGAAATGTCACTCCTCGGCCGAGACTATTTCCTCCGATTAGAATATTGATTCCCGTTTCATATGTCGTATTTTCTACATAGTCAGAATTGGAATTGAGTACAAGAATATTGATCTTATCAAGTTTCAGCTGATTTCCGATGTAATCCACGATTTCTTTGAGTGGCATCATATCATTCTTTGTATTTAGAAGATTGTTGTATACCGTTTTGAAAGTTTCAACAACTTCATTTTCTCCCCATGATGAAAACATTTCATTAATGTAGTTTCCAACTTTTTCGGCAAAAGCTGAATGCTGACTAGTTTTCACGCTCGGATGAATAAGAAAATTACAAACTGTTCCACCAGTAAGCATAATTTGTCCAGCTGTTATTAAATGGGTAACAACGGCTGTCTTTAATCCGTTCTCTGGAAATTCATCATCACTCAATATATCAGAAGCTTCATCGTTATCAGTAAAAATTACATGATCTGGCTTTTCAGTTGGGAAGAAGAAGTTCCCACCAAGATATCCTCTTCCAGGCTTAAAGTAATAAATGAAATATGGCTTCCATCCACTCTTGACCGTTTGAAGAAGGATAGACTGTGGCGTCCCAGTAACTTCCATATAAATACTACTGGAGCTAGTCTTCTTTATTGCTTCAAGATTTTTGTTTATTGTACTCTGTTTATTTTTGTTGACCATGGTATTTAAACTAGCGGCATCTGCCTCATCATCAACAATAAATAGCGGATTTCCAACACAAAAATCAGTAGAAGCCAGGTTATTTTTCCACTGCTGAAGAATTCGACCATTTTTCTTCAATACAATCACGGCCGGTTTGCGCAAATTATTATCTACAAATTTCAGATAATCATCTTCTCCACAAACGCAAAAATCACACAGATCTTTTTCTGCCCGTTTAAGTGTTTGCTGCTGAAGTAATGTAGAATCGGTAGTCAACAAAATAAAATTTGGAAATCCTTCATCCGCTGCAGCACACATCAGACCAAACATATGGCTTGTTTTACCGCTCTGCACATCACCAACCAGTAGGCTAACGACATGCTCAGTAAAAGAGAAGTTACTAATATATTGAGGAACAATATCATCGACTGTCTTTTGAATTGCATCTGCCAGCGCACAATTTCCTTTATTACAAATCCTCTCTTTATATGCTTCGAAATATTTCATTACTTCACCCCAAAATCAAGATACCATAGACCAGGAATTTCTGTTTTAGTTAATGTAAATGTATCTCTACCATATTTTTTCAATGTTTCTCTAGTTACAGGTTCACCAACTTTAAGGGCTCCCTTATTCTCCAATCTACCTTTGAGCCATTTACCAAGGATTTTCAAATCTCCCTCTGATCGGAAATTTTTGCTGTAATCTCCACTTACTTTACACTTGAATTTCCAGCCATCATCAGTAATTACTTCAAATACAGCGCTTTCAGTTTGACTCTTTGGATATCCTGATCGTGTTGTTATTTCTTTAGGAACAATCAGCTCCACTTCATACCAATGTCTTGGCTTGACCAATCCATTTCGAGATTGGCGCCCTTTTCCAAAAAATACATTTAAGTTACTTTGTGGAGACACCTCATATGGTTTTATAGGAATTTCAAAGGAAAACTCTGGCTGAATTTTCCTCATTGCATCTACAATTTCATGTGTAGTAGCTTTCTCTACAAACTCCTGACCATCTAATAGTGAATTTTCCTCATTAAAATGAGAAATATCAAGGTCACTAATATTTTTCGAGGCGCGCGTTGAAAGGCTTGTAATAAATTTATTCATTACAGAGGCATCATTCTTATCATCAAGCAACACAGATGATTCGTATATGCGAGTTCCACCGTCAACAATACTGCTTAGATTATTTGATCCTATGATTCCAGCAAACGGCCCATCATTATTGCTATATGAATATAGTTTTCCGTGATATCTAAAGGCAGTCACCAAGTTGACTCCGCCACGCTGCGATGACAAGAGATAATGATTGAGTCCCATAGCTGCATTGTACTGTACTTCAGTGAATCCATCAAAATAATGCATTCCAACGAGAAGATTTAACCGTTCTATATTACTGTTAAGTTCAACTGTTTTTTGAAGTTCAGCCAAAGAATCAGCGGAAACATATCCGACTGCAATATCTAACTGAGTAGCCTTTGGAATCATCTCATAAAATGCATCAGAAAATGTCCTTTTGGAAAATTTAACCGGAGGATAATTTGTAAAGAGGAACTCCATAGCGCACGCCTCCCTTAATTCATCTGATCTGTTACATACTGCAGTCTCTGCTTAACTGTCATATTTTTCATTTTTTCATATTCTTCATGCAAATCAATCGGTTCATAGTCACCAGTGAAAAGTGGAAGTAAACGCTTTGCAACCGCACGTACGCCTTCAGGTGGTACAGCATTTCCTATCTGTCTACGAACTTCTGTAACACTACCTTCAAAAATAAAATCATCCGGAAAAGACTGAAGCCTTGCACGTTCTCTATTAGTAAGAGGGCGTGGTTCTGGATAATGATATCCCCATGTACCGCCACCACCAGCAGCAATGATTGTCTTTGCTGGTTCATCACGTTTAATCCGTCGATACACATGACTAATCATTCCCTTCACATATAATGGATTATCCTTTGGAATATCTGTGAAGTTACCGCCTTCTGGAATTAATTCTAGCATTTTTCGCGTTTTTTCTTTAATGTTTATATGCTCGTTATTATTTGGAACGGCTTCTACTCCCTTTAATGCCTCTCCTGCAGTAACATATGGTAACTGTCCATTTGGCCCATGTGTAGGCTTTGGATGAACAAAGTTAAACCCCGTATCGATTCTTACTCCTACAAATAACACTCGCTCGCGAAATTGAGGAACTCCGTATTCGGCAAAATTATATAGATGTGGCTTAACAACATATCCAGGCGCAATACTTTCAAAATCCTTTATGATTGTTTCAATAGCCTTTCCTCCGTTTGCCGTCAATAAACCTTTCACATTTTCAGCAACAAAAGCTTTTGGCTTTTTGGCATCAACGAACTCCGCAAAATGCCTAAATAAACCGCCACGTGTTCCATTAAGACCTGGTTGTTTCCAGATAATTGAAAAATCTTGGCAAGGAAATCCACCAAGAACAATATCACAATCAGGAATGCTTTTATCTGTGTAAGGATTTATTTGAGTAATATCACCATATTTAATTACATCACCAAAATACCCCTTGAAAGACTTAACCGCCCATTCGGCAAAATCGTTTGCCCAAATTGTTTCATATCCTTCAAGATGGAATCCAAGATCAAGTCCCCCACATCCAGAAAAGATAGAAACCACCTTCGGTGCATTCTTTGAAGTTATTGTCTTATCCATTTTCTTTTACCACCTTTTCTGGATTTACATCCTCTTTATTATTTTCAACAGAAAGAAGTTCTTCTACGCCACATTCCAAGGCACCGCATAATTTTTCCAACGTCAAAAAATCAATTCTTGTTGCCTTATCGTTATATAAATTGCTTATTGTTTTCCTTGCAAGCCCTGTTTTTCGATGTATATCTTCAATCGAATAGCGATTTTTGCCCATTAGTGTCGACAAATTACATTTTGTCACGTTCGCTTCCTCCTTTATTTAGATTAACAATTAATTATAGCACAGCCGTTCCCCTTAAACCAATAACATCATACTCATAATAGGCATTATTAAATCCATTATGAGTATGATGTTAGTTGAAAATATCTATCTAAATATTTCAAAATGGGCTTTCTATAAAACTTAACCTATGCAATCAATTCGTCGCCTTTTTTCTCTTGATAATGTCGCACGGCTTATTCCGGTCATTTTAGCAACCTGCGTATAAGAATTCGTTTGTAATAGATCCATAGCATGATCCATTTGCATTCTTGTGTATTTTCGTGGCCGTCCTTCTCTAAAGTTTGGATTTTGACGAGCAATTTCCTTACCTTCTTGTGTCCGCTGCACGATCATATCTCTCTCGAACTGGGCGAAAGCAAGAAGTACATTCTGCATCAGCGTATTTACCGAGTCATCACTAAGGATACCAAGATTTAAAACATTGATTGTCACTCCATGATCAATCAGATCTTTTATCATTCCAGATGCCTGGCTAACCGAACGGGCCAGCCGATCCAGCTTCGTAACAATCATAGTGTCACCGCTCCGCAAATTCTTTTGAAGTTTTTCAAATTCCGGACGCTCCATCGTCGCCCCAGTAAAGTGATCCATATAAATCTTTTCAGCACCAGCTTCACGCAACTGTTTTTCTTGCGCGTCTAGGCTATTTCCGCCAGTCATCTGACCTGCTGTGCTCACTCTAGCGTATCCATATATCATTTTGGGCCCTTTCATAGTAAGTATTTATGATTATAAGTTTTGATAACGTCTATATGTTGATTTTACGTTCCATAAAACGCTGCGTCAATGCATGCTCATAACTTTTAAGTTTTGAGCATGTCTGACATTAGCTAGGGAAAACAAAAAGCAGAAGGATTTCACCCTCTGCTTTTTGTTTATTTACTATTCGACTCCGCCTTTGTTTCTTCTACGTGCTTTTCAATTTCTTTCTTTTCAGAAATATTCTTTTTCACATCTAACAAGGCATGTTAGAAATAATTTTTTCGTTTTCATTGACATACCCAACTTTTTTGCCATACGGATCGTTTATGACATAACCAGTGAATCGATCAGAGCGATTATAATCACCAAAAGTCTGCAATACACTCTTCATATCATTCACTGCATCTTTAAATGTGCTGTAGGCATATAGTTCGTATCCAAGACTATTACAAATAGTGTAGCATTCTTTTGCACTGAACGAGTTTAAATGATTTTTATCATGTTCACAAATTTCATAAATTTTACAACCATCAGTTGCATAATCAAATCCGTGAAAGTGTTTTATTTTCATAAACGTACACATTTTAATGATCGCATCAAATTCGCTTGTCGCTTTAATAGAAGCTAAATCATACGCACTACCGAATCTTATGTTTAATAGCTCGCCAGTAGAGGCTACTAATCCATAACTTGTTTTATCGGATACCTTCTCACAAAGCAATTGCCGTCCAATTTTAGAAAAAAACTCATATTTATGCAGCGCGTCACTTGCGATATTATAAATTTTATCTAATGCTTTTTTCTCTATTTCATCACGATCTTCAAAATCTGCCGTGTTAAACATGTCTTTACATGCTGAGTCACAAATATCAAAAATCTGGCCAAGTGTATCTTCGAGATAATCCCGTTTACAGATTAAATTCTCGTCATCTGCTGTAAACTCTTTTCTGTCTAGAGGATCGTCTTCTACCTCATTTTTATCATCATCATATACATAAAGGTATAAATAGTCATGAGTGTTAAAGCCATAACCTTCCAACCGATCTTTCAACTTCTTGATATCATATAAGCTGTTTGCATTGTCACAATCTCTAAGATTCTCTTCAAGCACTACAAGATATTGATCACTAAGGGCATTGTTTGCATATTCTTGTGTAGTTTTTAAAACATCTTCCTCCGTTTTGCATTCATCCGGAGTTAAGTCCAAATCATCTTCATTCTCACCGCCCTTAATAGTATACGTTTTCTTAATGATATATTCCTTTACAACCTTTGTAGCACTGGTAAGTTCTGAAGTAAGACGCTGTCTTGTTTCATTTGAAATGTTAATCTTTTTATTCATAATAATTCTCCTATTGAATGATATATAAAATATGAAAGTTTGTTGCAAAGACCTGATTTTTTTTATTGCAAAGATGCAATCATTTGAGCATTGCCGGCTTTAGCCCTTTCTGTTGGTTAGAAACGATAATTCATTTTCTGCCAAGTATATTGATTGCACAGTTCCTGCAATTGTAGATCAATCATTTCTTCGTTTTTTGCAATAAATATGATGTGAAGTGACGCTTTCTCATCCGCATGGGCGACGAATTAAAATCATTCGAAATG
>ERZ808246.1782-NODE-1782-length-14621-cov-5.229576_pt1 | contig 14621 bp, 17 predicted proteins | sample MGYA00521083_ERZ808246 | MGnify/ENA primary metagenome ERZ808246 (study PRJEB31516, sample SAMN03275577) | gut metagenome | biome: mammalia-associated habitat; material: feces | host: Papio cynocephalus | place: Kenya | collected 2012-07-07 ...
ATGCTCTTGTTTTTAGTCCCGAAATTCAAAAAGTTTTTTAAGCGGAATATTCAGTGCTTCCGCAATTTCAATCAAAGTGTCAAGCGTGCAGGAGCAAGCGGCAGTCTCGATTTTCTGCATATATGTTCTGCTGATATTGCATTTTTCCGCAAGCTGAATCTGTGTCATTCCCTGTTCCTTACGGTAGTGAAGTATGTTAAGCCCTATCCCTAACCAGACATCAAAATTTTTATTTTTCATTTCAATTACACCTCTATATAATTATACAGTAGATTTATACTGCTATCGACAATCAAAAATTTCTCTAATGCAAACAATATGATTGCATTTTTATGCGAATTATGTTATAATACATATATATTGTGTGCATTTACATTTAATTTATCTGCTTTTGACAAGAGAAGATATGCCTGAAAAACAAAAAAATTAATAAATTTTGTATCATTCACGCACCAAAATGTATCATTCACGCAGAAAGTATTTAACGGGAACATATTTTAAGATAAAATTATATATGCGCCCGGAGGTGAGTGAGAATGAAGTTTAATATAATCATCTGCGAAGATGTAAAATCAACGCTGATTAAGATAGCGTCTGTCGCATTGGAGTATTTTGAAAACAGCGAATTTGAATTTGACTGTCATCAGATACAGAGCGATTTTTCAAAGGTTCTGGAATATGCCCAAGCATCGGATAAATGCAGAAACATTTATCTTTTGGATATAGAGCTTGCGGCAAATGTGAACGGCCTTAATCTTGCGCAGAAAATACGGGAATACGATTATCTCGGATATATTATATTTATAACCTCACACACGGAACTCGGTATGACGGCGCTGTCCTATAAGCTGAAAATTCTCGACTTTATAGACAAAACGGACAGGCAGTTCAAAAAGCGGCTGACAGAGTGCTTTGATACGGTAATCAAGGAAAGTTCGGTTATCAAAAATGAAGATAAGCATATTATGATTAAATCGGGACTCGACTACTTCCCCGTAATACTAAACGATATAATTTATATTGAAACCGACAGTATCGGCAGAAAAATCATAATACACACGCCAAGCAGAACGATTGAAAGCTATACTCCGCTTAAAGAAATCGCAAAGGAGCTTGACAGGCGGTTCTTTCAGTGCCACAGGGCAATCATTGTCAATACCGAGAAAATACTGAAAATACACACGGAGCGAAGTAATGCACATTTAGACTTGTCCGGCGGCAACATCTGCCCGCTCTCACTTCGGAAAGTAAAGGAGCTGATGGCTATTGTGGGTAGAAATATTTAGCGCACTGTTCACGGCACTGTCTGCGCTTGTTGTCGGAATAGCGCTGTATCGCCGTGAAAATGCCGGAAGGACACGCTTTGCAATATTTGTTGCGCTGACACCGATTGTGAATTTTATTTTGAATATCAGTCTGCCGCATTATATTTCGGTCGGAGCATTTGTTTTGACGGCAAGTGTGCTTTGCAAGCTGGTACTTAACGAAAATAAAATAACATCACTTGCAAGCGCAATGATAATAGCATTTTTCCACCGGGTAATGATGCTGATATATTTTTCGGCGGTGTATATATTCGCAAGAGAATGCTTTACATACGGACTGCGGTGCTTTTATTCGATGCTGTATGCAATGGTGTTTTTGAATATCACGGCATTTGCAGCAATGTGGTTTTACGAGAAGTATCGGAATATAAAGTACATATCCGAAAAAGCGGTGTCAATTATAAAAAGTCTTGATTTTCTGGTGCTGAATCCGAAGTTGTTCGGTATGCTCTACGTGCTTTTGAGCATTACGGACACGCTGTTTATCGTGATTTCAACACGGGTGCAGATTGAGTACGGGAATTATGCTTTTTATGTGGGAGCATTGTTTTTGGTGGCGATGTATTCAATTTTGATGGTGCTTACAATGTCGATGCTGCAAGGTCTTTTGAAAAATGAGGTTGACCTTATCACAAAGCAAGACGAGGTTGAAACATTGAAGAACTATACCGCCACGATAGAAAACTTGCTTGACGAAATGCAAAAGTCACGGCACGACTATAAAAATATGATTTTGTCTATGCGTGATTTTGTTGAGGAAAAGCGGTTTGATGAACTGGAACAGTATTTCGGCAAGGAGATTTTGAAGAGTGAGACGCTTGAAAAAATCTCAAAAAATATTTACCTTGCAACAAAGAAAATTAAACAACTGCCGCTGAAAAGCCTTATCAATGCAAAGCTGAATGAGGCAATGTCCGGCGGCATCAATGTGGAAATTACGATATTTTCCGAGGTTGATATAACCTCTGTTCCGACGCTTGATTTGTGCAGAATTATCGGAAATCTGCTTGACAATGCGGTTGAGGCGGCATCGGTCAGCGACAACAAGGTTATATCGCTTGTTATGCTGAAAAACGATAATCAGTACAGTATAACGCTTTGCAACGGATTTTCGGGCGAGATTGATATGTCGAAGATATGGAAAAAGGGGTATTCGTCAAAAGGCAAAAATCGCGGTCAGGGACTTCCGATTGTGAAAAAGCTGATTGATGCCCACCCCGAAATACTGATAAATACAGAAATAAAAAATAACCTGTTTGTACAGGATTTGACTATAACGAAATAAGGTGATGAAGATGAATAAATTTTTTAAAATGTCATTGAAGGCATTGGCACTCCCTATGTTTGTCATTAGAGTAATCAACGGTGCGCTGATTAGGTTTATTCCGGCAATGCTTATGCTTATCTATTATATATCCGCAGAACCGGACACAGAGAGTATGCCGTTTTGGATAATGGTCGGCATAATAAGTTTGGTTTGGAGCTTTTTATATGCCGTCTCAACGCCGTCTGTACCGAAACTCTCCTATATGTACCGCAATTATCCGCGAAAAATACAAGACCTTTTGAAGAAAAGGGCGGCATTTTGGGTTGGTCTTGTACTTTTAGGAATTGCCTTTTTTGTCAATTTGCCCGAGCTGCCGGTCTATATGATAATCTATTTCTGGTATGTATTGGCATCGATAACTATCAATACTATGCTGATGCTTGTTATATCTTCAATGGGATATAATCCGTTTTTCGAGGAGCTGTGCTACAAAAAAAAGCAACGATTATGAAAACAGAACCTTGGAGGAGCTTTACAGCGAGAGTGGTATGGGGGAATTCCTTTCTAAGGGCGGTCTAAAACAAACTATGAAAGGACTGAAATCGGAGTTTAAAAAGGGTAAAAAAAGATAGGAGTGAAAAATATGCGTAATATAAAGAAAACTATTTTCAGCTGTATGTTTATGCTAATCGCTTTTTGCACAAGTGTTTTTGCGGATGTTGAAAAAACAGTTGCTCTGCCGAAGGATGTGCAGACGCGCAAGTTGATTGTAAATCTCGTTGTAATAGCGGTAGGATTGTTTTCCTATTATTTTACAAAATTTTTGATGTATCATGTCGGTGATGTCAGAGCAAATATCGATAGCTATATGGCAAGAAAAAAATATGCCAAAGTGAAATCCAATCGTGATCAATATAAGAAAATGAATTACGATATGCAGAATATGCGCAGAATGCGTGAGCAGATGATGCGGGATCAAAATCTTTCAAACGAAGAAATGCAGCGTCAAATGGATGATATGCAAAGGCAGATGGAGGAAATGCAACGCCAACAAAACGAATGGGCGGCAGAGGAAGCACGAAAAGCGGTAACTCCGTTTGACCACGGTGGTTATATGCAGGGCGATGGTTTCAACCCGTCCGATACAATGGCGGCGGATGCGCAAAGACAGATGGATAATATGAACAATATGAACAATATGGGTATGTTTTAAGGAAAGGAAGATTAATTATTATGGAACAAATTAGGGCATTTATACCGATTATTTTTGGAGTTTTATGTTATGTGTTTTTTTACAAGCCTCTGAAACAATTATATATCAAATTGATAAGCAAACAAAATACCGCAGCAATTCTCGCTCTTTTTATATTGACAGGTCTTATATATTTTCTCGGTGCCTTTGCCCTTGCCGGAGCAAAAACTCAAATGGCAAAAGACAAGGATAAGTTGTTTTCAAAAATAATCGCAGCACCGTCAAATCAAGCGACAGATGAACTGATTGCTCATATTCAGCAATACGGTTGTGAAAATCATCCCAATGCATGGAACAAGCTGCGCAGTGTTTGGATTACAATAAACGAAAGCCCGAATGTTTCAACAGAAAAGAAAAAGCAGTTGAAACAATTTTTAATGTTGCAGGGACTTACAATGCACTATCAAGATTCAAAAATCATCGACAACTGCAAATTATGATATTTTCCGCTATGGCGGTTAATATAAAATAATACATTATGAAAGGATGTTTTTATGAAAAAGACAAGTAAAGTCATAAGCGTAATACTGTCGGTACTTATGCTTATGCAAATGATGACAGGGGTGGTTTTTGCCGCAGATCAAGATTTGGTGTGGACATGTGAAGATTTAGGACAGAAAAAGGTGGATGTTTTCCATGGCAAAGAACCCTATTCAGACGTTTTCGGTGTTCGCTTTACAGATAAATCCACCGATAAATACGGCACAATGGATAAAAACGGAAATATAATAATTCCTGCCACATATAACAACATATTAGACTTTTACGGCAATCAATACCTTTCGGTTGCTATTGACAGAAAGAGTGGAATTGTTAATGCCAAGCAGGAATTCGTTGTGGAATTGGGCAAATATGATATGATAAGTAAATTTAATGATACTTCGTTTATTGCTCAAAAGAACAACAAATTCGGTCTTGTTTCAACCAATGATGAAGTAATCATTGATTTGGTTTATGATTTGATGGATACGACCACAGATGGCAATATTCTTGCACGCAAAGACAACAAGTACAGCATACTTGACAAGAGCGGGAAAGAACTCAGCCTGAAAGATATGGATTGCAAAGATGGACATATCACCGTCAACCTCGCAAGAACAAAATATCCTTTCTATATAAATCCTGACGGCAGCCTGTCTGACTACAAATTGCAATATTCTTATATCGGCGAGTATTATATCAGAGATATAACCGATAAATATTACTGTGTTTATAAGGAAGGCGCAAAACTGGGGCTTACCGATAAGAATATGAATATTATCCTCCCGTGTGAGTACACGGTTTTGGAACCTTCTGCATTTGACGATGTTTTTGTGGCGGAAAAGGAGGGCATGGGGAAACAATACATAGACACCTCCGGCAATCCGGTAGAATATCTGAATAAATATAAAGACCCGGTAATGACCTCGTCGGGGTATATCATAGGCAAAGATGAGAATTACAACAATGGTATGATTGACAAAAACGGAAATATCATAATTCCTTTTGAATATTCTAACATTGTAGAAATTGCAAGAGATGTGTTTTATCTGAAAACAGATACACAAAAAGAAGGTATCGCGGCTTTTGGGGCTGGTAAGAGAGTGAAAGATACCTTTGAAGGATTGATATTAACAATAGGCAGCAATAAAGCCAAAGCATTTAATGAAGACGTAGAATTGGATGCCGTACCTATTATCAGAAACGGAAGAACCATGCTGCCGGCAAGATTTGTTGCGGAAAATTTGGGTGCAACAGTCGATTGGAAAGTAGATACGCAAACCGTATTGATTTCGTTAAACAATTCCTATGGACACAGCATCAGAAGTATAGAAATCACAATAGGTTCGGAAAACGCAGCAATTACCGAACAAGGACATACGTTTAATTTCTCTCTTGATGCACCTGCTTTTATTGAAAACGGAAGAACCTATGTTCCTGTTCGTTTCATATCCGAGAATTTGTATGCAAATGTTTTCTGGGAAGAATCTACACAAACAATTAAAATATTGAAATAAGTGAATCAGACAAAAAACTGCTCAAAAAAATTTGGGCAGTTTTTTTGATGCGAAAAAAGGGTATTTTATTTTTCCGCGTAAATATAAGTTATCATAATATTTATTTACTCATGACAGAAAACTCTCTGCTTTCGCAGTTTATCATAGATATTTTTTTGTGAAAGGAAGTGGTTATCAAAATCAGCTGAAAAATATCTAACAAAACACTCTTTCTTTGTAATATGTCTTTTGCGAAGCATAACAAAAAAACTCGCAACAAACTGAGCGTTCATAATCTGAGCGCTCTTTTAATTTGCACAAAAAATAAATGTGCGGTATGATAGGTATACTTCTTTTATCCTACCTCAACCTAAAAAAACAGGCGTATCATCTTTTTACGGATGATACGCCTGTTGTGTGTTATGCGAACTGAGGAACAAGACCAAATGCTATTTTTAATTTTTCATCTGCCTGAACCATCAATTTTTCGGGCAGATTTGCAATTTTATTATGCAGTTGATACCGATTAACCGTTAAAACCTGCTCAAACAATGCAACGGAATCTTTTTCAAGAACACCTTTCAGTTCCATATGCGTTGGCATATTTTTGGCGGTTTTATTAGCGCTTGAAGTAATCGGAACAACCAATAGCACCGGACTTACCTTACAAGCGACTCGGTTGCTTACAATTATACAAGGTCTGAAACCCGTAGAACCGCCGTTCTGAACATGACCGTTCCTCTCTGACCCCAGTTCAACATAAAAAATACTTCCCTTTCTGATGTATGTAGTCTTGCCTGTCATACATATAACCCCTTTCTGTGATTAGATAATTTAATATTGAATCATCATTTATAGAAAGATTTTAAATTACCTTTTTTATGTACAGATAAGGATAACCCGAAGACAAAATATTATATTTTTCTTTGAGTAGTTTTGATGCTTTTACCTTTTTCAGGTCCAAATCCTGCATTATTGCCGGGATTTGCTTTATGAAGGTATTTTCCTTGAAATATTTATCATTCTCACGGTAAAATTCTCTCACGCTGTTTTCGGTAAAATATCCGTATTTTTCAAGCAATGTTTCAATGGCATATAACAAATATTCATCGATATCTCTTACCCTTTTACCTTTGACTTGCGGAAATACCCTGTCTGCCGTATCAGCGCCGAAAGCATTGGCAACAGATTCATATGTAAAATGCTTTTTTCTTAGATTTTTCTCTTTAACTTGTTTTGCCATTTCATTGCACTCTGAGAGCTTGTCATAATTGTACTGCGGAATGGAATAGACATTGACATACTTATCCCTATCGCCCTGAAACCGCTTAATATATTGCTTGTAGCACTCTGAAACAGTATCGTTATCCAAGTCTATTTTGTCAATCAGTTTCAACAGGCAAAACAGCGAAATATCCGCTCCGGTATTCTTTTTATCATTCTTTCCGAGTGTTTTGGCAACATAATTTGTAGACGCAGAAAAAATTAAATCTTTTTCATTATCTGCATAAATAATATTTTTTAATGCGATAAAATGCAAGGCACGGAGTGTTGGCAAATATCTGTAAATTACGCCGTACAAGTCTTTGTGAGAATATTGAATATCGTCATCAATGGTTTTGATGTTATCAAGTAAAAATTTCATTGTTTCTATGTTTTCTTCATATTTTACATTAAGATTTTCACAGATTTTATTGATTGCTTTGCTGCGTGAACAATCTTCAAGTTTTGCAACAACCTGTATCAAATTCCCTGTAAAACCGCAGTTTGCAGAATGGCAATAGTACAATTCAATTCCCGAATCCGTTTTAAAAATATCAGCGCTTGCTTTTTTGTCATTATGAAATATACAGCGAAAACTCTTTTCCGATACCGCATCAAGGTTATAGTATTTTTTCAGATAATCAAACATACTGACGCTTTTGGTTATAAAGTCAAAAACCTCTTTGTATGATTTAAACATCTTTCTTTTATATTGAGATTTATACTTTGGCGTGATGCTTATTTTAGGTTTAGATGCCGGAATTTCAATTTTTTCATTTTTTAACATCGTGCAGTATGATGCGATATAATTTTTAACATCATTTATGCGAACGATTTTGCAGAAAAACGGATTGTCTTTATCTTTCATCCAAAAGGTATTGGGTACACGCATTTGGTTTGCCGGAGATTTAACCTTTTTATCGGAATTAAAATGTTCAACAAAGGCATTTTCAATTTTTGCCCATAACTCATAATCAATTTTTTCCATTATAAACCAGTATGCGTGAAGTCCGTTCCGTGTTTCTATCACAACATTGGGTTTAATTTCAAAATTATCAATTTTTGCAAGACAGGATTCTTTAAATCGTCTGACTTTATTTAGACTGTGATAATTTCCGTTTTCATCACGTCCGCAGTCCAGATCAACAAAAAATGCTTTGAAATCTGTAATGTCCTTTGACTTTGTGCCACCGATATTGGGAATAAAATATATATCATATTTCTTGTTGTATTTATTAATTTCATTCACGCTTATTTTAAGTTTATTGTCAATCAAACATATCGGATCGGGATTACCCAATAGTTTAAAAAACTCTTGATAAGTCATATTATTTTTTGATAGGTTTATATCAGTCCCCCTTTCAGTATTTACTTTATCGCATTATATTTATTTCGTCAAATCATAAAAAGTTCCCCTAATTATAGGTTTATAATTTCAAACCTTATAATATGGGGAACTTTCAGGTGTGAAAAATGCTCTTAAATATAATATAAATAGTAAGAATAAAAATAATATTCCAATAAAAAATGAAATAAAAAGAATAAAAATGTCTTAAAATCATTTTGCCGGATAAATCAATGAAAATAACATATAAAAATATAATTTTCAAAGAACATTCGTAAATAGAACGATCTTGAATAAAAGAGGATATGAGAGAACTCATAAAGTCCCCTCATACTCCTTTACACGCCTGTAAAATGTGTTAGGCTTGATGCCTCCTAATAATTCCATCGCCTTTCTTGCTGTAATTGCGCCTCTTCGCCATTCGGTATAAACCTCTTGAAAATTCTGAACATCAATAGGTTTGCGACCTTTGTACTTACCAAGACTTCTTGCTGTTTCAATGCCTTGTCTTTGCCGACTGCGAATATTTTCTCTTTCCTGCTCACTCACATAAGAAAGAATTTGCAAAAACAAATCAGATATAAATCTTTTGGTTAGCCCACCGTCTGTATTACGGGTATCCAGAATAGGCATGTCCAAAACAACAATATCACAACCCAAGGAGATAATATCTCGCCATTCGGCGATAATCTGGTCATAATTTCTGCCCAGCCTGTCAATCGAGAGAATAACCAGTAAATCGCCCTCACGAAGCTGCCCTTTTAAAATCTGATACTGCTCACGGTCAAAATCTTTCCCTGATTTCTTATCGATGTAAATATCTCTGTCATCGATACCGAAATCTTTTGCCGCTTTAATTTGCCTGTCAGCGTTTTGTTCTTTTGTGCTCACTCTACCATAGAAAAATTGCTTGTTTGTCATTAGAAAATCATTCCTTTCATTATAAATTTACATTTATGGTTTTCTTTGTTTCAATAGGATGTCCTTGATTTTGAAATATTGCATAATAAAGAAAAACACCCTATCGAAATGCGTCAAAAGAGTAAAAAACACTCTATCGAGAAATATGTCAACTTCATACTTCATCGAAACACTATTTTAACGAATAAAACAGCTTTTAGATCTTTCTATTAAAATAGCATGATGAACTTGGTATGAAAAAGAGGCAAGCGCTATGCCTGCCTCGGTTGGAAAGGAGTGTTATTCTTTCCCGTATCGGTCAATAATGCTGACCATCAATTCTCTCAGCCTGTTTTCTGCGTCTTTTGTTGAAAGATTGATGTCTTTAACAATTTCCTCTAATTGCACAAGCTGGGATATAATCATCAGAATATTTTGCGATTCCAGCGATTGCTCGGAATTTACGCAAAAATGAAGATGCTTAACCACTCTGCCGTCAACAGAAAATTTAGGCACAGAAACAACTGAAATAATGTTTTTACCGTCTGCCGGTGCCATACGGATAAAAAACTCAAATTGGTTGATGTCATTTTCCGTGTGCGACGGGTAGATGATAGAAAACTGAATTTCTGTCTTCAAGTAAAAAACCTCCCTTCATAAAATGATAATTTCATCTTATACAGAGAGGCTGAAAGCCCTTTATTTAAAGTTTGTTCTTAATTTTAAACTTTTTTACCGTCGATTGAAGCTCATCCCGTAATTCTACTGCAAGAGCATTATTAAGTTCTTTAATGATTTCAAAATCAAATGAGATTGCTTTCATAAATACATACGGACTTTGAATGTGATTCTTTGAAAACTGAATAATATCAGCATCTTTTTTCTCATCCAATTCAGCATTTTGGAAATACCTGATTATTGCACTATGAAATTCTCTTGTTGCCTCTGAGGTCAAATCAATATCCGGGTTTTGCGGCAAAGAATATAATCCCAGCATCGGGTTATTAAACGGCAGACAATCCACTCCGTATGCAGCGAGTTTTTGCCCGGTATGCTCAAATGCAGATTGCTCATTTTCACCGTTTTGTACAAAGTATGCATAGAGCGACATATAAAGATGTATAAGAGTGATTTTACCCATTCCATTGTACCGGTTTGGAGTGCTTGCCATTAAACTCTCTTTGCAATATGATGTATCTGTTTCTTTTTTTTCAAAATGAATAGGCGCATATTTATACACAAATATAGGAAAATTGTTTTTTGAAATAGGGCTTTCTTCATCCTTAAAATATACGAAATCCTCACTTTCGTATTTATATAATTTCTTTATTATTTCATTTGCTCTTAATTTATAAAAAATGCCGTCCCAATCGGTTTTGTTTTCGTCATTCCAATAAAGTCTGTTTATATAACGCTGTAAATCTATCGGAATTTCCACCGTGCGATGCATCAAATACATTCCATATAGCCAATATTCGCTATATAATAACTCCTCCGGATATTCTGCGTGCTCTTTGTCAATTATCCTGGCAAATATCTGATCTATTCTATCGGATATATATTTATCAACCCGTTTTTTTTCGGCATACGATAGTGATTCATATTCAATAGAAACATACCGAAGGTCAGCAGGAAAATTTTCTTCATCAAAAATAGTATCTGCTATATTGTTTCTCTCATTTTCCGTAGTACCTTCTTTATTGACGAGAGATGCGTCAATCACGCATTTTTTGATTGTGTATATGGTAATCGGAATGCATAGCTGTTGCGGATTAATTGATGAATTTAATTTATTGTTTGTTTTGAAGATGCGCTTCAAGGTTGTTTTTTGTGGTTTTGTTTTATTATTCGCACAGCCATTCTTTCGTGTGGGATATATTTTCCCGGAAACAATACCTTGATTTATTGCCGCATCAAGCAGCTCTGCCATTTTTTCTTGCTTTTTCCCAAATAAATATACATTATATTCAACTAAAAATATTTTTCGTAATGTGTCAATGTAAATATGGTTCCGTCTTTTTGTTGTGCATAGATAAAAACTCGTTGATTGAGAGTTTAATAAAATTTCTTCTCCGAATTTTTCATGCGAATATCCCAATACAGCAGTTCTTATATAATCTATAAATTGTGCTGTAAATTCTGTGAATTTATATCTCCCATACATAATCATCATTCCTTGCCACGCTTTTTATTTATTATACCATGTATATTATCTCATGTCAATAAAATTTTCACAAAATAAATATATCTTCACAATAATATGTGAATATTGGTTATTAAAACAACTTATGAAAGTCCAAATAATCAACATTTGAGAAGAAAAGTGCTATAATGATATTATAACAAAGGACAAGCTCCTTGTTAAATCTATAAAAAAATCGTACTTTTGTCAATTCGCGATAAGACATAGGTGGGGTTTCAAAAGGTTTCGGTAAGATATGTATTTCAGATACGTATTTATTGAAATCTGATGGCTACCGCTTTACTTGTCGTGCTCTTTTAGCGTTTAAGTCAGTCGGTGCGTCATCAGATGCACCGACTTTTTGTTTCCCCAAGGTGGTACGCCGGAAAGGAAACATTATGAACACATTAAATGAAAAAAATTATTTGGTTATCGGCGGTGAAAGAGTTGAGGTCAGCATTGAGGTTAAGAAGGCATACCAAAATATGCAGGACAATATGCGCATTAAACAACGCAGACACGGAGAATGCTGCTGCCCGAGGTCAAAGTGGTACGCCTGCACAACGGACTGTCTTACCTGTCCGTTCAGAATCAACACAAATGTATCATTGGATAGCAAAGGTTCAGACGAAGACGAGTCATACGGAGAAGAATTTCTGTATCAACAGACAAAACAAAGATACAAAGCCTTTGATGAGGACTTTGCTGAAAGAGAAGAAGACAAAGCGATCTTTAAGCGTGCATGCGAGCTGATGCCTGAAATCGTTAAAGTAGGCGAATACATATTAGCCGGTTATACCCACGCTCAAATAGCAGAGATGCTCGGAATGAAAAGATCTACATTAGAATCTCGTATAGCGAAAGTTAAGATAATCATCGAAAAGGAATTCAATGTCAAATTTAAACGCAAAAAAAATAAAAAAGTTTCGGCAAAACGCTGATTAGTGTTCGGTATATAAGTGTAAGGCAAATAACTTACACCGATGAAACAGTAATTTATATTGGGATTCATCGATTGTTCTTTGAAAACCGAATAAAAAAGCAAAGACACTTTAACCGCATAGCGAGCAGAACCGCAAATACGCCATGATGCTGTCGGATACTTCCGGCAGCGGAGCGATAAATATTTGACGCTCAAACAGATGCCAATCTGCAAGCGATGACACTATGCGGAACATAATGATACTTCTGTCCAGCCACAACTCACATAATGGGGGCAGCTCGGTGAGAACCACGGAGAGGTTTTATTCCTATGTGCGGTACGGTAAAACCGCAGTCTTTGCTTGGTGAAACCTTAAAAATTACTACGAAAGGACTGATATATATATGAAAAAATTAAATATTATGGACGAATATCGGTTGGTGAATGAAGTCATTATGACGAACAGGATTTACAATATGGACTGTCTTGAAGGGCTTCGCAGGATGCCTGATAATTCGGTTGATTTGATTCTTACAGACCCACCGTACTGTTTTGATACAAAGCAGGGCAAGGGTACCGGCATTGTTAAAGATTCCAAGTATCTTAAAGAAATCGAATATATGACCAACGGTTTTGATTTAAGAATACTTGACGAGTGCGTCCGGGCAATGAAAAAAATCAATGCTTTTTTCTTCTGCTCCCGTGAACAAATACCAATGTACATTGAATATTTTTCTGCACTTGGTGCAAACATACAGCTTTTAACATGGTCTAAAACAGATGTGCCGCCGCTTTGCAACGGTAAATATCTCAGTGATACGGAATATATCATTTACGCCTATGAGAGCAATACAGACGAACAATACACACTTATCACAGACCACTTTATAACAAAAAAGGTGCGCAGTAGCAAGAATGATCCTTTATATCATCCAACAAAGAAACCGATAGACATATTATCCTCGCTGATACGGTCTGCATCAAAAGAAAATGATATTGTTCTTGATATGTTCTCCGGTTCTGCATCTACTGCGGTAGCGTGTATAGAAACGGGACGAAAATTCATCGGTTTTGAATTGATGGAAAAATACTATAAGGTCGGCAATAAAAGAATTGCAATCGCTCTTGAAGAACATCCTGAATACAAATTAAAGTCGACACCTTTGGTTTCAAAATCAGACATTGTATCAGGCAATGCAACATCTATGTTCGATGCCATTGACGATGGCAACATTGACCTTGCAATTCTTGATATTTGCGGTAAGGGTAACGATATTCCTTATGATTTCTTTGAAAAGATTATCGCAAAACAGGAAAAGCCCAACCTTTACATTATGACGGATGTTGCTCAATTTCCTGATGTGCTTATGTATTTTGTAAAGCAGAATTATAAGTTTGATATCATAACCAATCATCAGAGAGAGGGGACTAAATATCTGTTGTTTTTCAGAAAAGGCGGTGTAAAACTGTACGGTACATATCACACAAAGCGTAAATTCTTTGAGGACAACAGAGATATGTCGCTGCCGTATCAGGATAACATCCCACAGGAGTTGATGGAGCGAATTATCACTAATTCTTCCTTGCCCGGTGAGATAGTATTCTGTTCCGGTGGATATGGAACAAGCATTAAATGCTGTATCAATATGGACAGGCGTTATATTGCTTATGAGCCTGATACAGACAAGTTGATGCATTGTGTAGATGCTATAAAGCAATCAAAGCTTAATCTTCCCGATCGTTATACCGGTCAGGAAATATATTCATGATGGACTGCCGTTGAAGTTTTGGGGATAACCTCGCAACGGCAAGTATTAACCCCGCAACTGCCGTATTTGAGATTAGCTGACTCAAATATTGGTTTGATATATATAAAAAACAGAAGCAAGGGACTTGATCACCCCTTGTACACGGTAAAGCGCTTTACCTTCTAACAAATCTTAGGAGGTAAAAAGAAATGAAAAACTCATATAATTTTAACATTGCAGGTTTCTGCGAAATAGACAAGAATGCTGCTAAGGCGTATTCAGTAATACATAATGTTTCGCCGGATAAAAATTTCTGCGATATTACAAAAATTAAAGCGGAAGAATTGCCCTACATAAATGTACTCTCAGGCGGCTCACCCTGTCAAGATTATGCCGAGGATTTAGTTATTCCGAAGTTCAAACTACAATGCGCATAATTGG
>ERZ808246.1783-NODE-1783-length-14619-cov-3.282889_pt1 | contig 14619 bp, 12 predicted proteins | sample MGYA00521083_ERZ808246 | MGnify/ENA primary metagenome ERZ808246 (study PRJEB31516, sample SAMN03275577) | gut metagenome | biome: mammalia-associated habitat; material: feces | host: Papio cynocephalus | place: Kenya | collected 2012-07-07 ...
CGCCAAACGGAGTATCATCAACTTTTTTGTGTTTATCTTTGCTATAATCTCTAATTTGCACAAAGTTTAATTCCAACTTTTTTGCATCTATCGCTCTTTGCAAAATGCTGTGCTTTAAAGCATCAAACATTTCCGGAAAAAGTGTTAAAATATCTATTCGCATAAAACGCCCTCGTAAAATTTATCCGTAACAACAAGTGTTTTTTGTTGTGGATTGATTGTGCTAAAAAAGTTATCTACAAACGGAACTCTACACTTTTTGTTATGCATTTGAATAACAAGAACATTGTTTGCACCATAGTTTTCAACATCTAAAATAGTTGCAATTTGAGTTTGGTTATCATAAATTTTACTGCCAATTAAATCTGCCGTGTAAAATTGGTTTGGCTTTAACACAGGCTGATTTTCGCTTTTTATCAGCACATTGCAGTTTACAAACTGAAGCGCCATATTTATGTCGTCATATCCAAAAATTTTTAACTTTGCAAATTTGCCATTATAGGTAATTTTTTGGCATTTAAAAACCTCGTCAAAGCCTTGCAGATAAAATTCATCAAGCTTGCTTAAAAGTGAAAAATCTCTATCTTTTGGCAAAACTTTAAGCTCTCCGCAAAGTCCAAAGGTGTTTACAACCTTGCCCACACATATTTTATCAATCATATATACATATTACCACATATTGAGTTTTTAATAAACAAAAAACAGCAAAAAAAACAAATTTGGCAACAAAAAAGGCAAAAGTTTAACTTTCGCCCCAAAATATGTATTTTGATAATTTGTTTGCAAATTAGTTTGCTTTTTCAAATTTTACAAAATATCTTTTGCCTGTTCCATTAGACGCTGTTTTGATTATTGCACGAATAGATTGGGCAATTTTGCCATTTCGGCCAATTACTTTACCCATATCCGCATCGGCAACAACAACTGTAATAACAATTTCGTCACCGTTTTCGGCACTGCTAACCTTAACTGCATCTTTATTTGCAACAAGTTTATCTACTATATATTTTACAATTTCTTCCATAACATCACCCATTACTTTGTGATAATGCCTGTTTTAACAAGCAAATCTCTAACTGTGTCTGATGGAATAGCGCCATTTTTAAGCCAAACTTTAGCTTTATCAGCATCAAGTTTAATTTGGTCTTGAGCTTTTAATGGTTCGTATGTGCCAATAATGTCAATAAACTTACCATCTCTTGCTCTTCTTGAATCTGCAACTACAACTCTGTAGCTTGGACTCTTTTTTGCGCCAGTTCTTGTCATTCTCATTACAACTGCCATAAATTTTTTTCCTCCATATTTTTTTATATATAAATTTTCTGGGCAAACCTAACAATAAGTTTGCCACATTTGGATTATCCAAATGCTAGAAAAATTTATCCAATGTTAAACGGCATTTTGCCAAAGCCCTTACGATTTTTCATTTGCCTCATAAGTTCTTTTGTTTGCTCAAATTGCTTTATAAGTTGGTTAACCTCTTGAATGGTAACACCACTGCCTTTTGCAATTCGTTGCCTATTAGATGATTTTATTGTTTCGGGATAAATACGCTCTTTTGGTGTCATACTTTGTATGATTGCTTTGTTTTTTAAAAGCTGTTTTTCATCTATTTGCATATTTTTTAAAGCACCCATACCCGGAAGCATACCAATAATATTTTGTAAACCACCCATTTTTTTAAGGTTTTCTAGTTGAGCCAAATAATCTTCAAAAGTAAAAGAATTTTCTCTAAACTTCTTTTCTAGTTGCTCGGCTTCTTCTTTAGATACGGCTTGTTCGGCTTTTTCTATCAAAGTTAAAACATCGCCCATGCCTAAAATTCGGCTTGCCATACGGTCAGGATAAAACGGTTCTAAATCGCCCATCTTTTCGCCTATACCGCAAAATTTTATTGGCTTTTTTACAACATAGCTTATAGAAAGTGCAGCACCGCCACGCGTATCGCCATCAAGTTTGGTTAAGATAACGCCGGTAATATCAAGTTCGTTATTAAATGTTTCACTAACATTAACAGCTTCTTGACCCGTCATACTATCTACAGTAAGCAAAATTTCGGTTGGATTTACGGCTTTTTTTATGTTTTTAAGCTCGTCCATCAACTCTTGATTTATTTGCAACCTACCTGCTGTATCAATAATAACTGTATCATAGCCATGTTGTTTCGCAAACTCAACAGCCTCTTTGCTGGTTTTTACCGGGTCTTGAGTTCCCTTTTCAAACACAGGAAGGTTTATTGACTTTGCAACAACTTGTAGTTGCTCAATCGCCGCAGGCCTGTAAATATCACAAGCAACAAGCAATGGTTTTTTGCCTTGCTTTCTAAGGCTTAGGCCAAGTTTGCCACACATTGTGGTTTTGCCTGCGCCCTGAAGTCCACACATCAAAATTATTGTTGGTGGGTTGCTTGCAACGGCAAGTTTTGAATTTGTGCCACCCATAATGTTGGTAAGTTCTTCATTAACAATTTTTATAACCTGTTGGCCTGGGGTTAAACTTTTAAGCACCTTTTCGCCAACGGCCTTTTCGGTTATGGAATTTATAAGTTGTTTAACAACCAAATAATTTACATCGGCTTCCAAAAGTGCAACCCTAACCTCTCGCATAGCCTCTTTTATATCAGCCTCGGTAAGTTTGCCCTTTTTGGTAAGTTTTGCAAATGCGTTTGATATTTTTTCACTTAAACTAGAAAATAAACCCATATCACTCCTGTTTCCAAACTTCTAACATTTTTTTTGCAATCTCGCTGTTTTGCCCAAATTGTTTTGCAATTTGTTGCTGTGCCAAATATTTTTTTAACATACCAAGCTTCTCTTCAAACTCTAAAAGCTTTGCCGATGCTTTTTTTATTGTATCAAGCACAGCTTGCCTTGTTACGCCCAAATTTTTAGAGATTTCTATCAATGGCATATTGTAGTTTAAATAACTATCCAAAACCTGCTGTTGATTTGTTGTAAGCAAAGTTCCATAAAAGTCATTTAAAAGGCACATTTTTACACTTTCATCTAAAACCATAATAAGTTTTGTAAAGTTTTTTTGCTTTACGATTAAGATTTTACTATATATTTTGATTATTGTCAATATTTTTTGCACGATTATTTTATTTTTTATTATTTTTTAAACCGACTAATTTTAATAATATTAGGCACCAAACCAAAAAGATAAACATTTTGGCATTCGAGCTGTGCATAACTATGCAAATTAAAGTATTTTTATTTATCACAATTTATATTTATTCATTATTTTGTATGCTTTTAATCTTTATTCAATATTTGCGTATAAATATACAAGATTTATAAAATTGTGTTTGCATTTAAATCTTTTGTCAGGTCCGTTTACTTAACAATTTTTTACGATTTGTCACAATATTGTTTAATGGCTAAATTTAACTGCATTTGATAAAGCAAAAATATATTTTTAGCAACAAAAAAAGTTACATAAATTTTGCTTTATATAACTTTTTAAATTTCACATATTGCAAATTGTGGTTGCTTTTTAAATTGCCAGCCACAAACCGCAAAATAATATGATTAAAACTAAATTATTGCATCAACAAAGGCTTTTGCATCAAATGGTTGCAAGTCATCAATACCCTCGCCAACACCAACAAACACAACCGGCACATGAAGTTCGTTTACAATAGGAATTACAATTCCACCCTTGCTTGTTCCGTCCAGCTTTGTAAGGATAATTCCATCAATGCCAACAGCCTCGTTAAAATATTTTACTTGCGACAAGGCGTTTTGGCCTGTGGTTGCATCTAGCACAATGTATTTTTTATAGTTAACTTCCTTCCAAGTTTTGTCAACAACCCTATCAATTTTTTTAAGCTCTTCCATAAGGTTTTCTTTTACATGCAAACGGCCAGCAGTGTCTATCAAAACAACATCAACGCCTTTTGCTTTTGCGCTTGTTAAGCCATCAAACACAACGCTTGCGCTATCTGCGCCCTCGCCCTGCTTAACAATTTTTACTTTTGCCCTGTTTGCCCATTCATCTAGCTGATTGGTTGCAGCAGCACGAAAGGTATCGCCAGCAACAAGCATAACATCTTTTTTTTGCGACTTGTAATAGTTTGCCATTTTGCCTATGCTTGTGGTTTTGCCAACACCATTAACACCAATAACCAAAATTGCCATTGGGTATTTTGGTTCTGGAGTTTCGCCCTGATTTAGAATATCCAAAATTGTCTCTTTTAAAATATTACTAAATTCTTCTTGTGTTTTTATATGAGATTTTTTGCACTTTACCCTAACCTCGTCAATAATTTGTTCGGTTGTTTGCACACCCATATCCGAGCCAATTAAAATAGCTTCCAAATCGTCAAAAAACTCGTCCGTTAATTCGCCTTTGCCAAAAATCATACTAAGTTTTTTTGCCAAAGTATCCTTTGTCTTTTTTAAGCCATTAAATAAATTACGAAAAAACCCCATATACTCTCCTGTTTTTTAATTTTTACAATATTTTTAATTTTGATTAGCAATAAATTGATGTAAAATCAAATTGTTTTAGGCATTTGCCGATTGCTTATCTACCGCAATAGCTTCTGAAAGCTTTACGCTAACAACCTTGCTGACGCCTTTTTCTGGCATTGTTACACCATATAGGTTATCAGCGAGCTCCATAGTTGGCTTACGATGAGTGATTACAATAAATTGAGTTTCACCACTAAAGTTTTGCAAATATTTTGCAAATCTTCCAACATTGGCATCGTCTAGTGCCGCCTCGATTTCGTCAAGCAAAACAAACGGCATTGGCCTTAACTTTAAAATTGCAAACAAAATTGCAATAGCTGTTAATGCCTTTTCTCCACCCGAAAGCAATGTTATGCTTTGAAGTTTTTTGCCTGGAGGCTCTACCTTAATGTCAACACCGGCCTCAAGCTCGTTGCCACTTTCGCTTGGCACAAGTTCTAGCGTTGCACTTCCACCACCAAAAAGCTCTTTAAACACCCTTCCAAAGTTCATATTTATGGTATCAAAACTTGTTTGGAATCGTGTTAACATTTCGTTTGCAAGGTCGCTTATGATTGTTGTAAGGTCATTTTCAGCCTTTGTTAAATCAGCAATTTGCACTGTGTAATCATCAAAACGCTCTTGATAAACTTTGCTATCTTCTATAGCATTTACGTTTACATTGCCAAGTCGGTCAATTGCCCGCTTGGTTTCTACAGCATTTTTTAAGCCTTCTTCCAAATTATAATTTTCTCGTTTGTAATCAAGTGCTGTGCTATAATTTAATCCATACTCGGTCCAAACCCTTTCTTGCATATTTTCTATATCAGTATCAATTTTGGTTAAATTTACATTTTCTTGATATAATTTATCCTGCAATTTGTTAACTTTTGTGGTTAGACTAGCCCTATCTTCGTCACATTGTTTAAGGTCTGTTTGTAAGTTGTTTTTGTATGTTGCAAGATTATCTAGCTTGCCTTTAACTTCGGTAAGTTTGTTGTTTGTTTCTACATAATCAGCATCTTTTTGGGCTTCGCTTATAACGCTTTGCGCCTTTTCTATCAAATCATTATTGCTTGCAATATCTGCATTTATTTGGTCAACTTTTTGATTTTTTTGTTGGATATCGGCATTTATCCTATCAATATCCCCCAAAAGCGATGAATTTTCACTTTGTAGCGATGCAATTTTAACTTTTATATCCATAACTTTGGTGTTATATTCATCTCGCTCTCGCTTTAAGTTATCAAAATCTTGTTGTCTTTTTTCAATGCTTTTGTTTGCATTTTGTTTGTTACCATCAATGCTGGTTTTTAGCTGGTCGCTTTTTGTTAAGCTTTGGTCAATTGCATTGATTTTAACATTTATTTCTTCAATTTGTTTATCAATATTTAAAAGTGAATTTTTTGCCATAGAAATATAGGCTTCATATTGATTTTTGCTTTCTGACAACTTTGCAATATCAATATTTAGGCTGTTATTTTTCCCAGAAAGTTCGCCAACAATATTTTGAAGTTCAAAAACTTTTGCGCGAGTTTTGCTTATGCTTTGAACCAAAGATTCCCTTTCTTGTTGCAATTTTTGCAAATCTTTTGCCAAAGCGTCAATTTCAGCTTCTCGACCAACCACGCTAACAGCCCTGCTGTTTTTGCTACCACCAGTAATGCTACCTTGAGGGTTTATAACATCGCCTTCTAGCGTAACAATTTTAAACGAATAGCGAGTTTGCTTTGCAATTTTTACAGCTGTAACCAAATTATCTACAATTGCAGTGCCACCAAGCAAATTTTCAAAAATATTTTTTAACTTATCATCAAAAGTGATAAGCTCGCTTGCAACACCAAAAAAGCCCGGCATACTTTTTACATCACTAATATATGATGATATATTTCTAGGTTTTAGAGAAGTTATTGGCAAAAATGTTGCCCTACCAAAATTATTTTGTTTTAGGTATGCAATTATATCTTGCGCTTTTTGTTCATCTGTTGTAACTATGTTTTGAACACTTCCACCAAGCGCCATTTCTATTGCCGTTTTAAACTTTTCTGGCACAACCATAAGGTTTGCAACAACGCCCACAAAGCTATCTTTTAACTTTGCATTGCTTTTTGATTGTTCCAACAAATGTTTAACTGCTCCGTTAAAGCCGTCAAAATTTTTTTGCATATCTTCTAACATATTTTTGCGTGATTGCAAACTAGCAAAAGTGCTGTTTACTTCGGCGAGTTTTTCGGTGCAACTGTTAAGCAAATTGGTATTTTGGTCTAGGCTTGCTTTGTTATTTTCCAACTTATTTAAAACATCTTGTTGCTCTTCGGTTTTTTGTTGCAATTGGCCAGAAATTGTTATGTATAAGTTATTATTTTTTTCTAAATCTGTGCTTTGAGACTTTTTGCTTTCGGTAAGTTCGGCAAGTTTATCAATAGATGCAAGTTTTTCGGCATTTAACTTGCTTATATCGGCTTTTATATCGCTAAGCTTATCAAGGGCCGATATCATCATTTGCTGATTTTGCTCGGCTTCGTCTTCACTTTTGGTAAGTTCATCAACAACGCTTAAATATTTTTTGTTAAGCTCTTCGTTATGCTTTTTTAAACTTTCTATTTGACTTGTGTTATCAGCAATCTTTTTGTTTTTATCGTCAATCAATTTTTGACTTGATTTTATATTTTCAAGTTCCAAATTCAAATCGTTTTCAAATTTTTGAGCCTGCTGTTTAAGCAAAGCCAAACGTTCTTTTATAATTGTAGTTTGGCCACTTTTTCGCTCTAACTGAACGGTTAAGGCAGTTACATTTTCGTATAACTCCTTCATAGTCCCGTCAATTTTTTGCATATCGTCAAAATTTTTGTTATATTTTGCGATTGTTGTGTCAAGGTCTTTTTGCTTTGCGTCAATCTCTTCGGCAATAGCGTTTATCCTGATGCTTATTTGCTGTTTATTTGATGCAGCGCTATCATATTGATAGATGTAGTTGTTAATCTCTAAACTTTTAAGTTCTTCTTTAAGGTCCAAATACTTTTTTGCTTTTTCAGCTTGGTCTTTTAATGGGTTTAATTGCCTTTCTATTTCTATCATAATGTCTTTTAATCTAGAAATATTTTCTCTTGTTCGTTCTAGCTTTCGCTCACTTTCTTGCTTTTTTTCTTTAAACTTAGAAATTCCTGCGGCTTCTTCAAAAATGCCACGCCTGTTTTCTGGCTTACTACTAACAATTTGTTCTACCTTACCCTGTCCAATAATCGAGTATCCATCTCGGCCAATACCTGCATCGTGCAAAATATCAACAATATTTTTTAACCTGCTGGTGTTGTTGTTAATTAAATATTCACTTTCGCCACTTCGATACAATTTTCGGGTTAAAATAACCTCGTTGTAATCAATATCAACATCGTGATTGCTATTATCTAACACAAGTGATACTTCGCAATAGCTTAAACTTTTTCGAGTTTGCGTTCCATTAAAAATAACATCTTGCATAGATGAACCACGCAAAAGTTTGCTTGACTGTTCTCCCAAAACCCATCTAATAGCATCGGCAACATTACTTTTTCCGCAACCATTAGGGCCAACAATAGCTGTTATTCCATCATCAAAATTTATAACTGTTTTATCGGCAAAACTTTTAAATCCAATAAGTTCTATTCGCTTAAATCTCAAAGTGTAATTCTCCTATCGCACAATTCATAAGTATTATATCACAAAATTGATGTGTTGCAAATACAAAATTACAAAAAAAAGGGAATTTTAACATTCTCTTTTTTGTTGTTGTTTTTAATATTAAAATTTTGCACAGCAAAAGCCAACAAAATTAGTGCCACAAAGGCTAAAAAACTTAAAAATTTTGCAAAATTTATTTTAAAACCTCTAGTGCTTTTTTTGCACAAAGATTTTCGGCTTCTTTTTTGCTTTTTGCCGACATTTCGGCAAGTTTAATGCCGTTTAACATAACCGCAACCTTAAAGCACGGCATATGCGCAGGTCCAGTTTTTTCTAGCAAAACATATTCTAGTTTTTGATTTTTTGCTTGTGCATATTCTTGAAGTTCTGATTTAAAATCTCGTGTTTTAATGTGGACTTCTTCAATTAAATTTTTTGAATATTGCAAACTGGAATAAATAAACTTTTTGCACTCGTCTAGCCCAGAATCTAGCATAATTGCACCAACAATTGCCTCATACAAATCGCCCATAACATTTGTAGATTTTTCGGGGTTAAAATTGCCACATCGCAAAAATTTTTCCAAGCCATTTTTAAAGATATATTTGCTTACATATTCACTACTTACCAAATATGCCCTAATTTTGCTAGATACGCCCTCATCAAAATCAAAATTATAAAACAAATATAAAGTTGTGCACAAATTTAGCACACTATCGCCCAAAAACTCTAACCTTTCGTTGCTTTTTATGTTGTGTGTGTATGCAAACGAGCTGTGCGTAAACGCAGTGGTTAGCAAACTATCATTTTTAAAAGCATATCCCAGTTTGCTTTGAATTTCTAAAATTTCATTTTGTTCCAAATTATTCTTCTACCTTTATATCAATATTATTCACACTTGTAGAAATGTTTTGAATAAGGTTGCTTTGCCCCAATGTGTAGGCCTGTTTTATTGACTGATAAAAACTTTCGGCCTTGCTACTTCCATGACATTTTATAACAATTTTGTTTATGCCCAAAAATGGCGAGCCGCCATACTTATTATAGTCAAATTTTGATTTTAGCCTTTTGAATGTGCCCTTCATAAACACATAACCCAATTTGCTTAATGTGTGAGATTTTATGTCGCTTTTTAAAATTCCTAAAAGCGTTTGTAATGTGCCCTCGCAAGTTTTTAAGGCAACATTTCCAGCAAAACCATCAGCAATAACAACATCGTAATCTCCACTAAGCAAATCTCTAGCCTCCATATTCCCAACAAAATTTATTGGAAGTTGTTTTAAATATGGAAATGTTTTTTTAACCAAATCATTGCCCTTGTGGTCCTCGGTTCCAACGCTTAAAAGTGCAATTCGTGGATTTTTTATACCAAACATACTTTCGGCATATTTGTTTGCCATAAGTGCAAAATGTATCAAATTTATAGGCTTGCAATCCATATTTGCACCACTATCAGTTAATATTACAGGTGTTCCCTTTAATGTTGGCAAAACTGGTGCCAATACAGGCCTAGATACACCTTTTATTCGACCCACCTTTAAAAATCCACCGGTCAAAACTGCACCTGTACTTCCAGCCGAAACCATACCAAGTACACTTGCATCATTTTTTAAACTTTCAAAAGCTTTTACAAGTGAGCTGTTGGTTTTTGTTTTTATTGCCACAGTTGGTACATCATCATTGCTAATTATATCCGGAGCGTTTACAATAATAAGCCTATTTAGGTCTATTCCATTTTCTTTTGCAAGAGTCAAAAGTTTTTGCTCATCGCCAGTAATTACAACAGCAAGATCACTTATGTTATCAAGTGCTTTTTTTACACCCTTTATAACTTCAACTGGTGCATTATCACCACCAAACCCATCTATAACAACTTTTTTATATTCCATAATTTTATCCTTAATTAAAATATTTGCAAGGCAAAAACCACCTTACAAATATATTATAAAACTATTTTGCAAATTAAACAATCATTTTTTGCACTTTATATTGCAATTATGCAAGTCAATCTAAAATATCCTCATAACTAACATTAAAAACTTTAGAAATTTTTTTTATTGTTGTAATATCAGGTTCGGTGTTTCCACTTTCCCAATCACTAACAGTGCGTGCCGAAAATCCCAAAGCACTGCCAAATTTAGCCTGAGATAAATTTGCAACTTTGCGAATGTTTTTTATGTTTTCGCCAATAAAAGCCTTTTCCATATAACTAATATTAGCGGAAAATCCGCAATTATTCTTGACTTGGCGGAAAATCCGCTATATAATACAAAAAGGAAGGAAATTATGTTTTGTAGAAATTGTGGAAAACAAATTGACGATAAGGCTGATGTTTGCATATATTGTGGCGTAAAAACAAAAGATGAAAAAACAGAGCCTACAACAGTTGTTGTAAAGCCAGTTGACAAAAGTTCGTTTGGCTGGGGTATGCTTGGTTTCTTTTTTCCGCTGGTTGGTTTAATTTTGTATGGAATTTGGTATAAAGACCTACCAAAAAGAGCCAAAAGCATTGGTATTGGTGCATTGATTGATTTGTGCTTAGAAATATTTATGCTTACAGTTTATTTTATTTTAGTCTTGGTAATAGTTAATACCACTCGTTAAATTTTGCAAAAAAAGCGATAACAGCAAATTGCTATTATCGCTCTTTTTTATTTTATTTTTTTCTTGGCTTTTTATCAAATTACTCGGTCATCTTTTTAAGTTCGGCTTCGCTAATCATTTTTATGCCAAGTCGTTGCGCTTTTGCAAATTTAGAGCCCGGATTTTCACCAAGCAAAATAAAGTCTGTTTTTTTGCTGACAGATGATGTAACAGTGCCACCATTATCCTCTATAATTTTTGTGGCTTCTTCCCTAGATAATGTTGGAAGTGTGCCAGTTAAAACAAAAACAAGGCTTGATAGTTTTTGAGTTTTTTCTTCTTTGTAATTGTCAATTTTTACGCCACATTCAAAAAGCTTGTTTATAATATCAACATTGTTTTGATTTTTAAAATACTCAACAATACTTTCACTCATAACATCACCAAAAGCAAAAATTTGATTTATTTGCTCTGTTGTGGCGTTTTTAAAGTTATCAAAAGTTTTAAAATTTTTTGCCAACAACTTTGCGCTTTTTTTGCCTATGTTTGATATTCCAAGCGAATATATAAATCGGCTTAAATCTACATTTTTTGATTTTTGAATGGCATCTAACAAATTATTAATTTTTTTATCCTTAAAGCCATCAAGTTTTGCCAAGTCATCATAAGTAAGATTATACAAATCGGCAACATTTGTAACGCCAAGCGTGCTGTATAATTGTGCAACCGTTTTGTCGCTTATTCCAACCAAGTTCATTGCATCACGGCTTGCATAATGCGTTAACCTATCCATAATTTGCTCTGGGCAATGATAAGTATTTACACAAAACAAGTTTGCACCGATTTCGCAAAGCTTGCTTCTACAACTTGGGCAAACCTCAATCTTTTTAATTGGCTCACTTTGTGGGGTCTCTCTAGCAACACCCAAAATTTCTGGAATAACCTCATTGCTTCGCCTTACAAAAACATAGTCGTGTAGTTTTATTTTTTTTCTAACAATATCATTAAAGTTGTTTAATGTTGCTCGCCTAACTGTTGCGCCAGCAAGCTCTACAGGGTCAATTTCGGCAATTGGAGTAATTTTGCCAGTTCTGCCAACTTGCCAAACAACATTGTTTAGCCTGGATGACATTTCTTGTGCTTCATATTTAAAAGCTATTGCCCACTTTGGAAATTTTGCTGTGTAACCAAACAATTTTCGCTCGCCAATATCGTTAAGTTTTACAACAGCGCCATCAATCAAAAAATCGAGACTGTCTCTCATTTTATCAATATTTTTTACAGCAAGCTCTACATCTTGATAGGTATCCAAAACCTTCCACTCTTTTTCTACATTAAAGTGATTTTTCTTCAAAAAATCATGCATTTCTATTTGAGACTTAATCTCAGTATTATCAATGTAGTTTACGCTATAAAATATAACATCAAGGTTTCGACTGGCCGTTACTTTTGGATCTAAATTTCGTATTGCACCGGCAGCTGCATTTCGGGCATTTTTAAGTGGCTCGGCTGCAGTTTTGTTATACTTTTCAAGCTCACTTAATTTCATTATGGCTTCGCCCTGCACAATAACCTTGCCTTTGTAATCTATTGTAAGTGGAACAGTGCGAATGGTTTTTACTTGGGCTGTTACATCTTCGCCAATAGTTCCATTGCCACGGGTTGCACCATTTATTAGCACACCATTTTGATAAGTTAAGCTAACGGTTAAACCATCATACTTATACTCTACAAAAAATTGCGCTTTTGGGTCTTTTTTTTTGATGTCATCATACCACTCTTTAAGCTTTGAATATTGATTGCACTTGCCCAAACTATAAAGTGTAATTTCGTGGTGATATTTTTTAAAGTTTGGCAAAATATCCCCACCAACCCTTTGCGATGGGCTATCTTTAAGCACAACCCCCGTTGTTTTTTCTAGCTCTAGCAATCTGTCATAAAGTTTATCCCATTCGGCATCGGATATTGTTGGATTATCCAAACTATAGTAATTATAGTTGTGATAATTTATTGTTTTTATTAGCTGTTGCATTTCTTGTAGTTCGCTATCGGTCATAATCCCTCCAAAAAATTATTAGCAATTATATTTTTTTTATAGGTGCAAAATCTAGCCCAAGTGTTTTGTTGCCAAAATTATCAAAATCTATTTTTGCGGTTCTATCAGACGCATTTATTTGTGTTATGTAGCCAACACCAAACTTGGTGTGAAATACCCTATCCCCAACTTGATAATTGATTGCCTTTGGCTCTTCGGCCTTGTGCATATAACTGCTTATGCTTTGTGTAAATTGATGCTTTGGTTTAGAATATGCATCATATCTTGGCATATCGTCATCGTCATTTTCAAAATCAAAAGTTTTGGCTCTTTGAACAGGTACTTCGTAACCAAGTTCTTTAACAAATCGGCTAACTTGAGAAAAATTTTGCCTGCCATATAAATATCGTTGCCTTGCGCAAGTTAAATATAGCCTTTCTCTTGCCCTTGTTATTGCGACATACATAAGCCTTCGCTCTTCTTCCATTTCATCATCGTTGCTATCCATTCGTATTATTGGAAAGTATTTTTCTTCTAGCCCAACGATAAACACAACCTTAAATTCTAGCCCCTTTACACTGTGAACTGTTGCCAAAGTAACAGTATCATTTTCTTCTTGATAACTATCAATATCGGTAGAAAGTGAAACAGTTTGCAAAAAGTCAACAAGTGTTTTATCTGGATTATCATCAGCAAATGTTTGTATGTTGTGCAAAAGTTCGCTTATGTTTAGTTTTCGGTTAATCTCGTCATCGGTTTCGTTTGTATATTCTTCCATTATCTTTGTTTGGTCAATAACATATTTTGCAAAATCTGGCAAAGATAACTCGCCCATTTGTTTTAAAAAGTCCACCATAAGTTGTTTAAATGGCAAAAATTTTGCAAGCACGCCCGATTCGGTGTTTGGCAGCATCATAACCGAATCAAACAAACTTTGGCCAAAGCCTTGTTCTTTTAGCTTGGCAATTGCGCCATCACCAATACCCCGCCTTGGAAAATTGATTATCCTTAAAAAACTTTCGTCATCTTGAGGATTTACAAGCAATTTAAAGTATGCCATAACATTTTTAATTTCTGCACGCTCATAAAACTTTTGACCACCAAAAATTTTGTAAGGAATATCATATGCCATAAACTTTTCTTCAAAATTTCGAGTAAGTGCATTTAAACGCATAAGAACTGCAATATCACTATATTTATATCCCTTATCTTGCACCAAACTATGTATGGTTTTTGTAACAAAATCGGCCTCTTCTCTATCGGTGTAACTTTTGCTATAAACAACAGTTGGGCCGTCCTCGTTATTTGTAAACAATGTTTTATCTATACGATTGTGATTGTTTTTGATTATTTTGTTTGCATCGGCAATAATATTTTTTGTGCTACGATAATTTTGTTCAAGCTTAAATAATTGCGCCCCAGTAAAATCTCGCAAAAACCTTTTTATGTTATCTATGCTTGCACCTCGCCAGCTGTAAATGCTTTGGTCCTCATCGCCAACTGCAAACACATTTTTGTGATATGCCCCCAAAATTTTTACAAGCTCGTATTGAGTTTCGTTTGTATCCTGAAATTCATCAACCAAAATGTATCTAAATTGCTGTTGATATTTTTCTCTAACCTCTTTATCCGATTTTAGCAAAAACAAAGTTTTGTTAATCAAATCATCAAAATCCATTGCATTTTGTTTTTGCATAGATTGCTCGTATTCTCTAATAATTTGAAACACAAACTTATCCCTTTCGGTGTAGCACGATATGTTTTGATACTCATCTAGGCTTAAGTTGCTCATTTTGTATTTAGAAATTTTGTCGCAAATTTCGTTTAAAATATTTTCGTCTTTTGCCCCAGATTGTTTAATCAATTTTTTAACAACGCTTTTTTTAT